>CESE01082271.1_pt1 | contig 52265 bp, 34 predicted proteins | sample 350271 | NCBI WGS metagenome assembly CESE01 (sample SAMEA2621536, study PRJEB7988) | marine metagenome | isolation source: saline water (ENVO:00002010), including | reverse complement strand
AACCCCCATTAGGGTTTTCTATAAAATAGATGGTAGGCTTATAACGTCTAGCTAAACTGCGTTTCAATGCAGTTTAGGTTTTGTTAGGTAAAGTTTTTAGTTTATATATTTCGCTTTGATTCGGATATCATTTTCTTTGAATGAACCTGATCCAAAATCTTCAAAACAAATTGCTGTTAGGCTGTTGTTAGGAAGCATTTTTCTAGCTTCTCTGAAATCTTGATTTATTTTCGCCAAATTATCAAAAAAGTCATTTTGAATTTTATTAAAGTCCAGTTGCTGATGACTATTTCCTTTTTGTACTTCCAGTGATATAACTAGTTTTTTATTTCCTTCATTGTCTTCATTCACAGCCAGATTATAAGAGTTTACAATTTTCGATAATTCAGGTAATGAATAAATGACCTCTTGAATATCTGTAGGGCCTATGTTTGAGCCGAAGAAAGATACCGTCATGTCTGCCCTTCCATAGTGCAATAATAAGGGTAAATCTGTTAGAGGTTTTACTAATTCATCAAGACTTATATTCAATTCTTCTAATATTGAATATAGATCTTTGAGTGTTAAAGTGTGGCCTCTATCGTGTATATTGTATCTGATTTTTGGAGAAATATAATCGGGGCGACCAATTGTAACAATTAATTCTCCAGTATCAGACGACTCGAACAAAAAATCTGTTGGATTATATTGAAAAATCATTGGAATTGCACCAGTGTGTTTTAAAATTTTTGATCGTAATGATTCATTCGAACGCAATAACCTTCTAAGGCTGATTGTGAAATCATTTTCAGCAGACATGTTTAATTCTAAATCGGATGCACCTAAAGAGCTATAGGCTTTTTTAATTCCTTTTGCGAGTAGATAATCCCTCATTCCTTCTGACATAGATTCGCCTCCAAAAAGGAAGGTGATATTAAACTCTTTCCAATCTATTTCTGAATTATCTACCAAAGATTTTAAAAAGGGAGGATAACCCATTATTACATAATGGTGATCTTTACCAAACTGCTTAAGTGTGTTTTCAATTTTTTCTCTTTCAGGTCCTAAAGATTTTAACTTTGAAAAAGGGACACAACTCATGGTTACATTTACTCCTGTTGCCCAAGGCCCCAATGCAAATGCGTTAATGACAAATATTGGATTTTTCCCTAATAAGGTTCTCATTCCAAATTCAATCATTTTGGCATTACGTTTTCTTTCTTTTAATCCCCGTACCCAGTTAGTTGCGTTTCCACTGCTCCCTGAGGATTCATCAATAATTATATTTTTATTTGGAATTTTACCACTTACGCACCTAGATGCTATAGAAAATTTCTTGATGTAATTTTCTTTATCAATTTCCGGAATCTCATGAATGTTAGGAATCAAACCACTAAACGAGGGTTTTGAAAAATGATGGATTTTTAAAAATTCCTTGTAAGCTGGGACTCTTCTTTTTGCCTTAATGAATTCTGAATAGGCTCTGGCTTTTCCACCAAAAGCTCTAATTTTATTAATTCCGGGGATATATATAAGCTTTATTGTAGCATTGGAAAGCATTAATGGTTTTCGGTATAGTTCAATTAACCAAGCGTAGAACAATATTATGATGTGTCTCATATTTTATTTAATTAGTATTTCGTTAGTACCTAATCTATAACTTCTTGTTGGCGTCTTACTATATCCCGCTCTATATGCCATCCAAATTACCTTCCCATTCTTCGGGGGCGTCAATATCGTTTTCATTTTATTGTAAGCTCTAATATTGGTTATTAAAGAACCTGTAGGTTGGAGATAAGCATTTTCTTTTGTAAGTAGAAGCCAATTTCTTGCAAAATACTTGCCCGATTCAAGCCAATCTTCAGTGTTTTCAAATTTGCCGCCAATCCAACAAATACTGCAAGTTCCATCAAATGAGGATTTGTATCTTTTGTTTAACATTTTTTTCAGAACACCTTTAGTCCATCTTTCATGATGATGGAAAACCGATTTCAATAAAATACCTGAAAAACCCATGCATTTTGCCCAAAGACCATCCTTTTTCATCTCGGCATCTTTTTTACTGTATCTAAATAACTTATCAAGTTCCTCTCTATTGGGTTTTGATTCAAGATCTTCGAATAATGTTTCTTGATTTAATTCGACAATAAAATCAATAAATTTTTGGTCGGATGAATGAAAGAATTCTTGGTTAAATTTTTTGGCCTGAGCCTTCAATATCTCCACAGTGTTTTGTTCTAGAGCCTTTCCATTATAAGCTGTTCGAGAAGTTCTTCTTTTTTCTATTAATTTTATATCTAGCGTTTCTTTTTCATAATTAGGTGAAATTTTAAGCTTCGCAAAAAGGGTTGGTTCTTTTGATTTGATGGTTATTGGATCGTATATTTTGGTAATATGAACTTTGAATCCAAAAGAAGACGAAGCAATTGAAAGATGCTCCACAAAAATACCCATAGATACTGTGGCAAATATTGAATTTGGATCACCTATTGGCAAAAGCCTATTTGGATCGTAGAGCAAATCTGCTTCTGTTTCTGAAATAATTTTTACTTGGTGCGGTTGTAAATTGTGAACAGTAGGGCACCAACGGGCTATATCTATTAACTTTTCCCAGCTGGGAGGAATGGTAGGTTCATTTTTAGTTAACGCCCACAACTGTTTGAAGGGGTTTAATAGTGCAATAGAGAATAATCCTAAGGCAGTCTTTTTAATAAATATTCGTCTTGAATTTTCCATTTTACCTAACGTCTTTGTATAAGGTTAGTTGCGTGTTTTAAGCTGCTAACTTAGTAAATAAATCACAGATTCAAAAATTCGCAAGTAGACACTAACTAGCAATGAATTATACACGGTGTTGTAACCAGTATTTTATAAAGTACAGTAAAGTATTGTTTTTATATATTAGTTGTTTTTTATAAGATAAATGTTAGGATTATAAAAAATAAACATATATCTTAACTTTCGTAAAAACAGTTAGTTAAATTTAATAATAGTTATATTTTTTTTAAACATAAAATATTACTTGCTAATTTAATATATAAAAATATTGAGCATTATATTTGTAAATTTAACGTTTGATTACTATTGTTTTAAAGTATTCTCTTAAGTTCAATACGTCTGTACTTAAGAGTAATTCATCTAAACATAACTCATAATCAAACATACCTTAGGATATTTTTTCCCAACAATAGAGTAGCTTTATATTAAATAATATTTTAGATAATTTGAAAAAAAAACTGAATATTTTATTAATTGAAGACAATATCATTGAGGTAATGAAAATGGATAGGACTGTTTCATTACTAAAATTAAAGCATAAAATAACGAAAGCGGTAACTGCAGATAAAGCATTTGAACTTTTAAATGAAACAGAGAGTTATCCGGATATTATTTTATTGGATCTAAACATGCCAAAAATGAGTGGTATAGAATTCTTGTCGAGCTTAAAAAGCAACGATAATTTAAAGCACATTCCTACCATAATTTTAACAACCTCAGACAATGAAAACGATTTAAAAAAATGTTATAAAATTGGTATCTCTGGATATATCTTAAAGCCATTAAAGTATGAAGATTACGTTAAGAAAATAGAAGTAGTTTTATCTTATTGGTGTATAAACGAACTAAAAAAATATTAAAGATTAAGTATTTACTAAAACATTATTTACCTAAGGATTATATACACCCAGTAGAGAGTAGGTTTTTTTTAAACTCAAGACAGGTGTTTTTTAGAAGCAAGCTTGAAAGGTAGAATTTTCTGCAAAAAAAGATTAATGAGTCAAAACAAAATTGATATAATATTAAGAAATTTAAAAGAAGAAAGAACCGCAAGAAAGGCGGCAGAAAAAATAGTTAAAAACAAATCCAACGATGCAAGCATCATAGAGGAGCTTAAAAAATCAAATAAAGCTTTAGAAAGCCTCTTAGAGAAAAAAACTTCTCAACTAGAAGGAGTCTTTGAAAATATTAATAATGGGTACGTTTTAATGGATATTTTTGGAAATATCATGAAAATGAATGATGTAGCCACTTCTTTTTTTGGATATGATATTGGAAAAGAAAGTCTTAGTGTTTATAACTTAATTTATCCAGATGACTTAGATTATGGAATTAAGTCATTCATTACTTTAAAAAAAGAAGGAGTATTTACCAATTACAGGACAAGAATTTTAACCAAAAACAAGCAAGTACGGTGGGTGCAAATTAACGGGAACCTTATTGTTGACAAGCAAAACAAGCCCATTGGAGCACAAGGAATTATCAGAGATATTACTTCTGAGAAAAGAGCAGAGGATTTATTAACTCAATCAGAAAACAGGCTATCATCCCTTATTGAAAACTTAGATAGTGCTGTATTGCTAGAGGATGAGCATAGAAAAATAATTTTAACAAACAACAAATTTTGTGAGCTGTTTAATATTCCTACTTCTGCAGACTTGCTAAAAGGTGTAGACTATTCTAATGCGGCATATGAAAGTAGAAATTTATTTAAACACCCTAAAGAGTTTGTCTCTAGAGTAACTAGTATCTTAGAAAAAAGAGAACAAGTTTTAGGAGATGAAATAATTATGGCCGATGGAGAAACCTTAGAACGAGATTATATTCCAATTCTAAAAGGAAACCAATACAAAGGGCACCTCTGGACCTACAAAGATATTACCCTAAGAAAAAAATATAGAGAGAGTTTAGAAGCCCAAAAAGAAAATGCAACCTTAATTCAAGAAAAAAAGGAGGAGTTAGAAACCATTGTAAATAATACGTCAATAGGTATCGCTTTAACTCAGCACGGTAGAATAATAAAAAATAACACTGCACTTCAAAATATGGTAGGATTTTCTGAAAATGAAATAAATTCATTTTCAATACGAGATTTAACCTTTGCTGAAGATTATCACTCTTTTAAAAAGTATATAAAGCAGGTTACAGTTGATAAAATCGATAATTTCACTTTTGTAAAAAGGTATAAAAGAAAAGACGGTTCAGCTATTTGGACAAAGACGAATGTTAATGTTGTTCGGGATCAAGATAAAAATATAAAGCATCAAGTAACATTCATTGAAGACATTACCTCCAATAGAGAGAAAACGCTAATAATTGACTTAATAAATAACCTTACCAAATCAATATTAGGAAAAACAGATATTGTTGACATTGCAAAAGAAATTGTAAATAATATTGCGGCATATCTAGACACAGATAATTGCACTATTTACTTAGTGAATCATGAAAAGAATACTACAGAGAAGATTGCCGTTTATGGAGTGAAAATGAAAAACAAGACTCCAGTTATTAATGATTTATTTCTTCCAAAAGGAAAAGGAATTGTGGCGAGTGTTGCAAAATCAGGAATATCTGAACTCATACACGACACCTCTAAAGATGATCGGTACGTTATTGACTTGAAAAAGTGTTTATCTGAAATAACGGTGCCTATTATGAGTAATGGTATCGCTATTGGAATTATTGATTCTGAGCATAAAGATAAAAATCATTATACGCATGAGCATCTTAAAACGCTCGAGAGCGTTGCTAGTTTAGCAGCAATAAAATTAAGAACTGCCATAAGCATAAGAGAACACAAAAAAGCAGAATTGCGTAATGAGCTGCTACTTAAAAAATTAGAAACAAGTAACTATGAATTAAATGAATACGCGCATGTGGTCTCTCATGATTTAAAATCTCCTTTACGCAGTATTGATGCATTAGTCTCTTGGATTAAAACAGATAACGAAGGGCTATTAAATGGAAATACATTAGATAATTTTAATTTAATTGAGGATACCTTAGAGAAAATGGAACTATTAATTTCAGACATTCTTTTTTATTCTAGTATCGATGCGACAACTTCAAAAAATAAAAAAGTAAATTTAAATATTGTTTTAGAAGACATAAAAAAAATTCTTTTTATTCCAAATAACATATCAATTCAAATAATTAACAAATTACCATTAATAATAGGTGAGAAAACTAAGTTTCAACAACTCTTTCAAAACCTAATTAGCAATGCCATTAAATTTAATGATAAGGAAAAAGGCCTTATTCAAATAGATGTTTTAGAGAATAAGTCATTTTATCAATTTTCAGTAAAAGATAATGGTATTGGTATTGAAAGTAAATACCTGGATAAAGTTTTTAAATTTTTTCATTCATTAAAACCTAGTAAAGAATCGTCAGGCATTGGGCTTTCTATTGTTAAAAAAATCGTTGACCTATACCAAGGCGAAATCTGGATAGAGTCTGAACCAGACATAGGAACAACTTTTTATTTTACATTAAAAAAATAGCTATGGAGAAACCCAATTTAAAATATATAGAAAAGTTAGCAGGAGGGGACAACTCTCTTAAAAACAAACTTATAGATATTGTAAAGAGTGAATTCCCTGTAGAAAAAAAAGCGTACTATGAAAATTTAAAAAACAAGGATCAAAAAAAAACAGAAGAATCTGTTCATAAAATTAAACATAAAATTAGTATCTTAGGTCTTGAAAAAAGTTATAAAATAGCCAATAAATTTGAACATGATTTAAGAGAATTTAACTTTGAAAGAGTTAAAGATTTTGATAAAATTTTAATAGCTATTTCACATTATTTGAAAACGATATAGACCCCATGAATTGTATTATCATAGATGATGAACACTTGGCAAGAGTTATAATTAAAACTCTTTGTGATAAGATAAAGTTTATAAAAGTTGTTGATGAATTTTCTAATGCAATGGATGCAATTAAGTTCTTAAATACAAATAATATAGATCTTATTTTCTTAGACATTCATATGCCAGATTTTAACGGTGTAGATTTTATTAAAACATTAAAAAACCCACCAAAAATAATTTTAACAACCTCAGACTCAAACTTTGCTACACAAGCCTTTGAGTATGATTTTATTGTAGATTATTTATTAAAGCCTATAGCGCTCCCAAGATTTAAAAAGGCACTATTAAAGGCTCAAAGTCAAAGAACGGGTTCAAACAAAACAATATTAGATTTAGAAATAAAAAACGATTTTTATGTTAATATAGATAGACGTCTTGTAAAAATAAACCTAGAGAGTATTTGTATTGTAGAGGCAAAGGGTGATTATATTCATATAAAAACGCAAGAAAAAAATTATGTAGTTCACTCTACACTAAAAAAAATAGAAGAAAAACTACCAGAATCATTATTTTTAAAAGTACACCGTTCTTATATTATTAATATTACTAAAATTGTCGATATAGAAGATAATACAGTACTTATAAATAGAGATGTAATTCCGGTAAGTCGATCAAAAAGACCAGGACTAATTAAACGTTTAGATTTATTATAATATTTAGGCTACCAATAATTAACTACTACTTAAATATCAATTTGGTTTTTTTTAAATAATTTTATTTTAAATTATCTGTCGATACTTCGGTAATTGGAAGGCTAAAATAAAATGTAGTCCCTATGTTGGCTTTGCTTTTTAATGATACTTCTCCATTATAATGAGAAATTATTTTTTTAAAAATACTTAATCCAACCCCCGCAGACTTTTTAGATTCTATTACTTCAAACATTTTGAATATTTTTTCTTGATATTTTTGATTTATTCCAACCCCATTATCTTTAATTGAAAAAACATAATGTTTTCCTGTTGTTTTGTAGTCTATCTCTATGAGTCCATTTTTTTTGTCAACATGCGCTATGGCATTGTTTAGTAGGATTTTAAATACCTTTCCTATCATCTTTTTATCTACAAATAACTTTGGTAATTTTTTTGTTATTTTAATTTTAACATCAGGAGTTTTAATTTCATTTATAACGCTTCTAGCAACCTTGTCAAGGCTTACCGTATTGTTTTTAAAAGTAGCAGCGGTAATATTATTATACTTTTCTAATTCCGATAATAATACTTCCATTTTCTCAACTTTTTCTTGCATTAATTCAAAGTTAACAACAGCCTCTTTAAAATTGTTTGTTACATCTAGATCTTCTCGAGACCACGTTAATAGGTCAGAAATATTTCTCAACGATGATTTTAATTCATGAGATATTAAATGAGAATAATTATCTAGCTCATTTTTTTGGTTTTGAAGAACTTTGCTTAATGCTGCAGTCTTTGAGATAATGTTTTGATCTATTATTAATTTTTTCTTGATTTTATTCTCGACAGCATCTAGTAAATCGTTTATATTCAAGGGTTTTGTTAAATAATCATCAGCGCCAAGATTCATTCCTACTCTTATATCTTCTTTTTCGGCTTTTGCTGAGAGAAAAATTAATGGAATACTTATTGTTTTTTTATTTTTTTGTAGTTTTTCAAACATTCCATACCCATTAAGCACAGGCATTAGGATATCTGAAATAATAAGATCTGGATGCTCTTTCAATGCTATTTCAAAACCAATATTTCCATTTTCAGCTTGAAAAACATCATAGCCCTCCATTGATAAAATATCATAAATTTCCTCTCTTATTGCTAAAGTGTCTTCTACAATTAATACTTTATACATGTTGTTTATTTTAAAATTTTTACAATAAAAGATGTTCCTTTTCCAATAGTACTATTCACTAATATTTCTCCTTTCATTATATCTATAGCTTCTTTTGCAATTGTTAAACCAAGTCCCGTTCCTTGAATTAAATCAACATTTTTTCCTCGAGAAAAAGGGTTGAAAATGTTTTTAAGCTCCGATTTGGAAATTCCTATTCCATAATCTGTTATTGTAATAACGATGTATTTTTTTTCGGAGGATAATTTAACAGTGACTTTTTTAGCACTTGGAGAATACTTTATAGCATTACCAATTAGATTGATAAAAATGTTTCTTCCCAACTTTTCATCAATAAATATCTCATTATTTTTTAGTCCCTCAATGTCAAGTAGAAGTATATCATGTGATTTCTCACAGGCGCTAGATATTTCATTAATGATCTCGTTCAAGAAATCTCCAAGATTTATATTTACAGGAGTTTGTCTTATTTTTCCTGCTTCAGCTTGTCCAACAATTAATATATCGTCTAATAATTTTGTCATGTGTAAAACTTGATCTTCTATTTTGTTTAGTTTTTTTTGAATAATAATTGGATCCATTTTTGCCCAGTATTTTTTAATAGAGCCTGCAGCAAAATTAATTGACGATAGTGGTGTCCGAAACTCATGAGATGCTGTTGAAACAAACCTCGATTTTAATTCATTTAATTCTTTTTGCTTTTCTAATGCTTGGTTTAATTTTAAGGTTCGTTCATTTACTTTCAATTCTAGCTCGTTACGATACCCAGCCAACTCAGTTATATCTTGTCCTACTCCTAAAACACCAATAATTTCCCCATTGATGTCGCGACGTGTACTTGAGTTTAATAATACCATTACACGCTGTCCATCTTTGGCAAATAATGGAAATTCATAATTTGCAGTCTCTTGACCAAGCAACGCGTCGTTTAATACCTTGTTTACCGACTTCCTATAATCTTCTGTAATGTAGGTTTTCACTAGATCTTTTCCAAAGACTTCCTTTTTTGCAAACCCAGTAATTTTTTCAGAAGTTTGGTTCCACTCATTAACAAGTCCTTTACTGTCAATACCAAAAATAGGAGCATTAGCCGTATCAATTAATAATGTCAAATCATGCGCTACACGTTCCATTTCAGAACGGTAAATATCAATTTCAGTTTGAAAAGCAAGCTCCTTGTTGGCTAGAATTAATTCATTGGCTCTTTTTTCTTTCTCTTTATTGGCAAGGACTAACTCATCTGCACGTTTTTCTTTTTCCTTATTTTGGAAAGCAAGCTCTTTATTAGCAATCGCTAATTCATTTGCACGTTTTTCTTTTTCTTTGTTTTGAAAAGCAAGCTCTTTGTTAGCAATTGCTAATTCATCTGCACGATTTTCTTTCTCTTTGTTTTGAAAGGCAAGCTCTGTGTTGGCTATGGCTAATTCATCTGCGCGTTTTTCTTTTTCTTTATTTTGGAAAGCAAGCTCGGTATTAGCAATTGCTAATTCATCTGAACGTTTTTCTTTTTCTTTGTTTTGAAAGGCAAGTTCTGCATTGGCTAATACTAATTCATCTGCACGTTTTTCTTTTTCTTTGTTTTGGAAAGCAAGCTCGGTATTAGCAATTGCTAATTCGTCTGCTTGTTTTGAAAGGTCTTCTTTTTGTTTCGTTTGCTCATTTATATTAAACATAATAGCTACATACTTAACTATTTTTCCAGTAATGTCTTTAAATGGCATAATGGTTAGATCCATCCAATAGAATTTCCCTCCTATTTGTCTATTCAAAATTTCACCTTTAAATACTTTTCCAGAACAAATAGTTGTCATCATATTAGTGAAAAAACCCTCAGGTTGTTTATCGCTCTTTAATATTCTATGGTTTTGACCTATTAAATCTTCTCTATGGTATCCATAGAGTTTACAAAAGTTGTCGTTCACAAACGTAATGTTAAAATCAGCATCAGTTTCAGAAACGATAGCCGCTTTATTTAAACACCTATTTTGTTGCTCCAGCTCATCTTTAATGGCGGCTAATTCCTTTGTTCGTTTATCTTTATCTTTGTTTTGAAATGAAAGTTCTTTGTTAGAAGTATTTAAACTATGAATAGTTTCTTGCAACTCTACTTTTTTTTCTATGAGTAAGCGTTCAGTTTTAGCCCGTTGTTCTCGCTCTTGTTTAACTTCTTTTTTCAATTTAATTTTAGCCCGTTCGGTTTTGGTAATGTCTGACACGGATACACCAATTCTTTTTTCAGATAGTTTCCATGCGGTAACGTGATAAAACTTATTAAAAGCAGCGCCATAGGTCTTAAATCTAATTTCTTTTCCAGTTAGATCAACACTTGCAAAAGAAACGAACCAATTGTCCTCTATAACATCCACAATAGTGGATATTTTTTTATTTAATAACTGCTCCTGGGTTTTGCCAAAAAATTTTGCAAAAGAAATGTTTATTCTACGAATATAGAAATCGATAGCGTCTCCATTTTTATCATAAATAAGCTCAATGACATCAACCATGTCTGCCATAGTATCAAAGATATTTTTATATGAATGCTCTTGTGATGCATCAAGAATATTTTCTTTTAATGCATAGAGCTCCTTTTCCAATTCTTTATACGAAGGTTTACTCATAGTTTTATGGTTTTATAGGTTGATTTTCGTATCATATAAATTAGTATTACGCATTGGTTTTTAAATTAACTTTGAACAAAACACCTGTTTGGTGCAAGCCCTATTTTAGTTTAATGCACAGAAATTTATCTATTATACCTTAGGCTCCAGTAATTTAACATATAGCTAGTGACGCACTACTTCTTTGCTTTAATTTTAATCTCTTATTATTGGAATCTTTATACAAAACTCAACACCTATTTTCTTTACTTTTGGACTTTCTATCTTAATACTTCCCCCTAATCTTCTTAATAGGTCAGAAACAGTCGGTAGACCAATTCCAGTATTGCTATGATTTTCTAAGGTTTCAAAAAGTTCAAATACCTTATCATGGTTTTTTTTATCAATTCCAGGACCATTATCTTTATATACTATTTTATAAAAATTAGATTTTTTTTCTAGTGTGATAGAAATAACAGATTTCGTTTCACCAACAAACTTTATGCTATTAGAGATTAAATTTTGAAATATTTGAATAAATGCTATTCTTGACTGCTTTAAAATAATGTTACAATTAGTATAGTTAATTATATATGTATGCTCCCAATTACACGTGGTTTTTATGTTTTCAAGTAACTCTTCTAAGTTAAATGTTTCAAAAACTATTTTAGCATTTGTAGATTTTGTAAACATCAACATTCCGTCAACAAGAGTATATAAGTATGTACTGCTAGAAGAAATTAGTGCGAGCCAAGATTTTCCCTTTTGATCTAATACTTGGGCGTAATCTTCTTGTATTATTTCAGCAAGGTGTTTTATTCCACTTATTGGGGTTTTGATGTCGTGAGATAACTTATACCCAAACGCACTTAATTGTTTGTTGAGCCTTAATATTTCGTCATTTGCTTGCATTAATTCTGTGTTTTTTCTCCTCAACTCTAATAAGTTTACACACTGCTTCGCCAATAATTTTAAATTTATTTTTTGAGTTTTATTTAGTTTTCTTGGTGTATTGTCAATAACACACAAAGTACCTAAGCAATGCCCGTCTGAGGTGTTTAATGGAGCTCCTGCATAAAAAACAACGTTTGGGTCTTTAGTAGTTAGTGGGTTCTTATAAAAGCGTTTATCTTTTCTAGCATCATTTACTATAAATAATTCATCTGGATTTAAAATACTGTGAGAACAAAAGGAAATCTCTCTTGGGGTTTCTATTGTATTTAAACCGTGTCGAGACTTAAACCATTGCCTGTTTTTATCAATAATAGAGACTAATGAAATAGGAGTGTTACAGATACCAGCAGCAATTTTTGTAATGGCATCAAAGTCTTCATCAGGTAGCGTATCTAAAATATTATAAGTATGTAAACTCTTGAGTCTTTCTTTTTCGTTTAATGGAATTTCGCTAGAAATCATAAATGTTATTTTATACGTGTAATTTGTCTTCTAAACAGCTAAAACAAGTTCAAAGAATGAAAATAATTAATTTAGCAACATTAAATTATTATGTGCTATGAACCATAGGTTATATATAGCTGAAATACTTTTAAATGTAGATGAATGGCTTATAAAGCAAGATTGTAATGACTTAAGGAATATCAAACCCTAGTTCATAACATATTTAAAATAACAATAAACACAGCTTTCACTTCTTATTTTGAAATTAGTGATTAAATAAACTGTTTACTAATCTTGGTCTTTTGAACGCTCTTAAGGTATCAAAGGGTATTGTTCTATAGAAAAGCTAAAATACAATCAACGATGCAATGCACTTAAATAAGCCAGCCTTAGATCATAAATTTAGTTACACTAAAGGTTCATTAAATATCTTAGTTCTTTATTAATGCATTTCGTCTACAATACTTACCCATCTAACCAACAACAAATTACACCTACCGAATTTTAAAATAACGTAGACTTAAAGTTTTTAGTTTTAAAGAATATTAAAACACAAAAACCATGAACAAAATAATTCTCTCCATTGGTATCATCGCGATTAGTTTTACAACAGCAGCTCAAAACAAACAGCCTTTGACAGATATTGACCTTGGTACGGCAGCTAATTTTATACTCTTTACAGGATCTGGAGCTGTTGCTAATACTGGAATTTCTAATATTACTGGTGATGTTGGATCTCATGCAGGAGCGATAGCTGGGTTTGGACTACCTACAATTTTAAATGGAAATATACACAACACCAATTCTATTACTGCACAAGCTTCATTAGATCTAGCAGCAGCCTGCGTACAACTTCAAAATATACCTGCAACCATATCAGATCATAGTGGGATTTTTGGAAGTATAGCTGGAGAAACTATTTATCCCGGAGTTTATAGTGTTGCATCAGCAGTATCAATTACTGGAACATTAACCTTAGATGCTCAAGGAGACCCTGATGCTATGTTTATTTTTAAAATTACGGGGGCGCTTAATTCGGTTGCAGGTGCCACAGTTCTTTTAGCCAACGATGCCTCATCTGAGAACGTTTACTGGATTGCCGTGGGTGCACTTGCTTTGGGTGCAAACACAACGATGAAAGGAACCGCAATAGCTTACCCTGGAGCTGTTTCATTGGGGGCAGGAGGAGAGATAGATGGAAGTCTGTATTCTAGTGTAGGGGCAATCGCAATTGATTCAACCCTTGGAACAAACCCATCTTATAGTACCACGTTTAGCTGCGATATAAACGCTTACTTATTTCAAAGCAACGATGTATACTCTGTAGATTTAGCATCAGGAAGTTCTTATGAAGTTGCCACAGATATTACTACAGGAAACATAAATGCAACAGGATATAACCCAATAGATGGATATATTTGGGGCTCTTTAAGTTCACCAGAAAAAACGATAGTGCGTATCGGTGAAAATTTCAATACAACTACTTATTATGTTGATGAATTACCAAACAGTGACTTAAATATTGGTGATGTAAGTAAAGATGGTATTTATTATTTAAAAGCAGATGGAACAACATATTACAAAATAGATCTTGATCCCAATTCTGCAAATTTTGCGCAACACCAATCAACAGAGATTTTATCTCAAAATATAAGTATTGATGATTGGGCTTTTAATACTGTTGATGGAAAGTTATACGCCGTGGCTAAAACCTCAAATATTTTATACCGTATTGACCCTTCAAATGGAAACGTACAAACCTTAGGTGAGGTTCCAATCTTAACAGGGTTAACATATACCTATGATGCCGTTTATTTTGATGTAGACGGTCGTTTTTATATCTCTGCAAGTGAAACTGGAACTATATTTGTTGTGCAAAGTGTTCAAGATCTTGATGGTTTAATCACTATGGATTCTAACCTATTTGCATTTGGCCCTTCAAGTTCAAGTAGTGATGGAGCACGGTGCCCAACAGCTCTTGTTGCTCAAGAAATTTGTGACAATGGAATTGATGATGATGGAGATGGTTTAATTGATTGTGATGATCCTGCCTGCTCAGGGTATGGAGTATGTCCAATTATAGATTCAAGCGTTTCTGGAGGTAATGGTGGAGGTTTAGAAAGTAACAATAGACTGTCAAATAAAGTGAGTCAAAGAAACTACAATCGAGCAAAAATAAATTACAGATTCGATAGAGATGTAGCTAGAAGAGTTAGAAAACCATCAACGTATGGACAAAAAAGTCAAAATTCAAATTTCCAACTACAAAACTTCATTCCACTCAACGTTATTAATGAGGATTATGTTATTGATTCTTCTCCTATAGATTTATTGGGCATCACTAATGCAGTAGCTGTTTATTCTGTTGATTATATTAAAAATGAAGAATCTATAGCTTCTGTTCTAGCTTTGAAAACTGAAAACGGTGTTTATGAGCACACAAAATATATTTGTGATCGATTATTAGGAGCCGAACTAATCTCTGTTTCGACCATAGAAATAAATGGATATAGTTTTATAAAATCGATCATAAGAAACACAAGTAACTCTATTGAGTTTGTATTGAGTCTTTCTGCAAAAGTTTCTGATAGTAAACAAAACTTTTCAATTGAAAGTCACTGGAATTTAGATAAATATGAAAACAATATCACCTTTTATAATTTTCAAATTTGGTCAAATTCATTAGATGATTTATTATTATTAGGTGAAGAAGTTCTTGATCTGTTAGATATTGAAAAACCAATATCTGATTATAACACCTCAAGTCCTCCAACCGTTTTTGTTAGAAAAGGAATGTATTATAATGGAAACTTACAGTTGCAAATTATTAATACCAATGCAAGTGATACAATTTCTTTTGTGGCAGGATTAAGAAAAACAGAAACAAGTACCATAGAAAACATAACGTCTTCAATTACTTTAAACAAAGATTATATTATCGATTTAGAGCTGGCAACAGGAAGTTTATTTGACATTGGTTTTAGAATTAGTGATGGTTTAGCAACACCAGATGATTTATTTATGTCTGATGGGCCTTGGGGGTATGATGACTCTGCTTTAAGTTCAAATATTAATACTTTTTCAATTAAACCAAATGAAACTATTTTTGAAACAGGTGTGTTTCCTGTTGAAAGGAATGTGTCTATACAAGGACAAACAAGTGAGTATATTGCCGTGTATAGAGCTTTAACCCCTCGGTTTAATCCAGTGAATCTATCTGGCTATAAAAGCCTTAAACTAAATGTAAAAGGGACAGGGAGTTTACACATAACACTTGTTAAAAAAAGTATACTTAATTGGGAAGACCAATATAAAACGACGATTGAATTAACTGATGAGATTCAAGATCAGCATATTTCTTTTTCAAATTTTTATTCTACACTAGGGTATGAATTACTGTTAGATGATTTGGTTACTATTGTATTTACCATGATTTCTGAAAATGGAGCATTGGTCACAAAAAAGATGGACTTAGAAAACATTAGATTTTCTCTGGAAGACAATGAAATTAACAACACCAATACTAATTTCTCTAATTTGTATGCAATACCAAACCCGGTAGAGTCCACCACGAGTATTTATTTTAATTCTAATCAATCTGAAGATATCATATTTATAGTCTATGATCAATTAGGGAGACAGGTATTGAAAAATAACTTTAGAACCACAGTAGGCAAAAACCAATTAATATTCAATAGACAAAATTTAAAAAGTGGCTTATATTTCTGTCTTGTAAAAAGTTCAATAACTAATTACAAACCCTTAAAGCTGCTGGTTAAATAAACACGCTTGTTTGACAGGTATTGATACTTGATTTCTATTGCCTTATTTTAGTGCTATATTTCAATGATAGAGTCTATGCCTTTATGAGATCTCTTATCGTGTAGGGTTTAGTTTTAATAGTTTCAATGCTTAAACAACAGCTTTTATTTATTAGTTATCTTTAATATAAACCACTTTTTAAGGTCTTTAAGGGCCTTACTCATTAAACCCGCAGTATTTGTCAACTAAAGTTTGATAGACTCCATAAGGGTTGATTTGTACATTTTAGATAACTTATTGAGTATAAAACTAAAGCAGCTTTTTATTTAAAGGCACTGGTTTTTATTATTAGGCCCAATAGTTTTTATTTTGAGGGGGTATTTCTAGTTGTGCATACCTTGGCTAATATTTAAAAATCATAAGGTTTTATTTACGTAAAGTAAGCTGCTTTCTAAAAAGAGGTTTTTTAAATAAATACCATTTAAACCCAAAGCCAATTTCTGTAAAAGTAAAACCGGTAGCTGTTGCTGATGCAACATTACTGTTTTTTCCATACAGGTTTACTAAACAACGATCAGAGAATTTATACCCTATTTTACCACTAAATCTATAAGTGCTTTGAGCACTATTCTCTTCTATATACTGCAATCCTAGAGCCGCAGTTAACTCATAAAACCACATCTTAGGTTTCACCAAGACTTCATCCTTAACCATATTAATAAAAACCTCATAGGCATTAAACTTTTCTGGACTAAAATAAACAGTTGGAACTTGATTTTTAAATGTAATGTATTGATAATTTAATCCTGCTTTCAAATTAGGTTTGCTAAGTATGTTGTAGTACAGAGAAGTAAAAAACAGGTTTCTAATATTGGCATCACTTTGTGAGGTGAAATAGTACTGGGTAAATAAACCTAACTTAAAATTAGTATTCACATTGTGGTTTACAAAATAGTTATTCATTACAATTTCTCTATTCAATAATTCAGCATTAAAATTTTGAATTTCACGTGTATAATTTACATCTAATGATTGTAATTTAAAGGGCTTTATGTTAAGAGAAAGATTAGCTAAAACTTGATTGTACTTTTTATTTAAAGAACTTACAGAAATAAACCCGGCTGTACCTTTAAAAGTTACTCTTGGTAACACTTGATATGATATTCCGCCATTAAAACCTTTTGAAGTAGCATAATTATAAGTAACATCATTCTCTGTGGTTCTGTAGGTATAGCTTCCTAAAAATTTAAACGTTGTTGAGAGTGGAATTTCCACAGTATTATTTATAGCAAACGCCTTGTTGTTTCCATTATCAAAGGTGTATGCAGCTTTCATTTCATAAAATGGTGTAAAGGTTGTGTTAAGGTCTTTTAAAAAGGTTAATGCATCTTTTTGCTTATCATAAAAAGTTAAGGTGGTTTCGGCAGATCTATAGGCGTCATCATAATAACCTAAAGCCTTTAAGGCATTTGCTTTTCCTAAGTTACCATTAAAAGAGGTGCTGTCATTTAGTAAAATTCTATTGTAATCTTTTATGCTATTTTTAAAATTACTTTTATAAATATTTAATGTAGCTCGTAGCGCTAAAACCCAATTTTTATTTTCTTGTCCTTTTAGTAAAGTATCGATTAATGCTGTAGACTTTTTATAGTTCTTATTCCAAATTAAGGCTTGAATATAACGCTCTTGAGTTTGCTTAATATCTAAGGCCTTTTTTAAATGTGGCAGGCTATCATAGGTTTTTTGACTTATAGTTAAAGCTTCTTTGTCCTTTCCCTTCAAGTGTGATACTAAGGCTAAAGCATTTAATGCTCTAATTTTACTGTCAAGGTTTTCAACTAATAAATTATAAACTGCTTTTGCATCGTCTAATTGATTGGTAATTAAATACAGGTTTGCTAAGTTTAATAAGGTGTCTTTATCATTGCCAAAATATGTTAGGCTTTCTTTTAATAAAGCTTCTGCATCTTCATAGTGTTGGGCTTGTTGTTTTTGGTAGGCATATCCTAAATACATATATTTTTTTGAGTTTAAGGCATTAGGATTTCCTGGCAAAATATCCAAGGCTTTATTGACATAAAGTAAGGCGCCTTCATATTGTTTTAAACGAGAGAGTGTGTTTGCATAGCTTAATAAAGCTGAGAAACTTTTAGGTTCTTCTTCTATCAACGCTTCAAAATAGCTTTTAGCTTTTAGAAAGTTACTGTTCCATAATAAAGATTCTCCATAATTTAATCTTACTTCAAGGTCAATGGGATAATCTGCTAATAAACTTATAAAAATAATCTTGGCTTGTTTTGGCTTTCCATTTAGTCCAATGGCACGGCCATAGCATACTCTTGCCGTTTTATTATCTGGATGTTCTTTTAATATAGTTTCAAAGAACATTTCAGCTTGCTGGTATTCACCAGTTTCCAAGTAGGTATACCCTTGTTGCATATCTTGAGAAAAGATAGAAAAAGAACAAGAGACAAAATATAGTAATAAATAAGATTTTATTTTCATTACACATTTTTAGATAGTGTAAGTTAAGCATTCGTACACAATCATTTACCTATAGAAACTGTCTTCTGGTCGAAATATTTAAGCTACTTAGAGATATCTAGATGATATTTATACTAGATATTAAAATACGAATCATTAAAAATAAATTATAATGGCATTGCAAATTTTTAAAAAAAATGGAACTTTTGAGTTATACGGTAATTTAAACACAAAAACATCACGGTTGTTTATTATACATTTTGAACATTTACTCAAGACATTAAAAAATGTAACTATAAATATTGATAAAATAAGTATAATAGATACCAATGGATTAGAAGCACTAGAAACACTTATTGCAATTTCTTTAAAAAATGAAAGCGTTTTTTATATTATCAGTAAAGAATATAAAGGAACCTATGCTTACAATAGCAAAACGTTTGCTATTTGAAAATAATAAAACATTAAAAAGGATGTATTTAGGTTCATTTTTAAAAAGAAATCATTTTTCTCAAGAGCAGTTATTCATACTAAGTGTTTTGATAGTCAATGCTGGAAATTATTTATATAATATTATCCTTGGGCGCCTATTGGGCCCAGAACATTTTGCAGATGCCGCAGTATTAATTACCTTTTTATTAATACTATCTTTTGTAGGAATGAGTTTTCAATTAGTGATTGCTAAATTTTCAGTTTTTTTTGACAATAATTCCCTTATGGGTTTTACCTCTAAAGTCTATAAACATGCCCTTATGGTAGGAATCAGTATTGGAGCTTTAATTATGATTTTTTCTAAACAATTACAAGAAATCTTTAATACTGCTTCATCGAGTATGTTTGTTGTTTTTGGAATTGGAGTTCCTTTCTATTTTTTGATGAGTGTGAATAGGGGAGTGTTTCAAGGGAAAAAAGCATTTAAAAATCTATCAATTACATATCAAACCGAAATGTTAAGCAGGTTAATAATTACATTAGGCTTAATCTTTTTATTTAACATACAATCACCATTAGTAATCGCTATTGGAATTGTACTTTCTTTTGTTTTTGGGTTAATCCCTTTTAAGTTTGAATATATAAACGTTAAAACCCCTTATGTTTCTCAAGCAAATCAATCAAAACTAGTAAGAAACTTTTTTATAATCACAGCATTTTATGAATTCACTCAAATCATAATTAACAATAGTGATATTCTTTTAGTGAAACATTATTTTGAACCATACGAGGCAGGGCTTTATGCATCATTAGCTTTAATTGGCCGTGTTGTATATTTTACATCTTGGATGTTTGTTATGCTACTATTACCAACTGTTGTTCAACTTAAAAAAGAGGGGAAGGTTACCGCTCCAATTTTATTTAAATATGTAGGTTATATTGCTTCTATAGCCTTATTTATTGTTTTATGTTGTTCCTTGTTTCCTGAAACGGTCATTACTCTTTTGTTTGGAAAAAGTTATATACTAATGGCTCCTTTGCTATGGAAATATGCTTTAGCAACTGGCTTATTTGCTGTCTCAAATATATTTGCTTACTACTACCTATCATTAGATAGATATATGCCTGTAGTCTTTTCAGGATTTTTTGGCATGCTTCAAATGGGGCTTATTATTTTCTTTCATGAAAGCTTAGAGGAAGTGGTTCATGTGCAAATTATTACAATGATACTCTTACTTGTTTTCCAAATTAATTATTTCGTTGTAGATACCATAACGCAATTAACAAAAGTCAAATGTTCTGCTGAACAAGATTGGGAATGGCATAACGAATTTATATAAGGCTCCCAATCTTATAGAAATATACAATGTAACTATGTAACACATTAAAAACATAATTTATGAGACTAGCAATCGTAACAGCATACCCTCCAAGTAAGGTAACATTAAATGAATATGCGTATCATTTAGTAAAACACTTTAGACAAAAGAAGAGCATCTCTGAGTTAGTATTATTAACGGATAAAACTCAGGGTGAAAAGAACATTAGTTTTACCCAAGACGGCTGTAAAATAACTATTAAAGAGTGCTGGAAGTTTAATAGCTATTTAAACCTAGTCAACGTAACTACGGCACTTGAAAAATCCAAACCAGATGCGGTGTTATTTAATTTACAGTTTATGAAGTTCGGTGATAATAAAATTGCTGCTGCGTTGGGTTTGCTATTGCCTTTTGTTTGTAGGTTTAAATCTATTCCAAACATTGTATTGTTGCATAATATCTTAGAGGAAGTAGATTTAAACTCTGCTGGTTTTACATCAAATAAACTACAACAAAAAATATATGTATTTATTGGAACTATCTTAACTAGACTATTATTAAAAGCTGATATAGTTGTCGTAACAATGCAAAAATATGTTGATATTTTAGAGCAAAAATATGGTGCTAAAAACGTTTCTTTAATTCCGCACGGAACATTTGAAACCTCAACAGAAAAACCAGTTTTTTCAATTGTAAAGCGACCTCTACAAATCATGACATTCGGAAAATTTGGCACCTATAAAAAAGTTGAGTTTTTAATTGAAGCAGTTGAAAAAGTAAGAGAACAAACAGGATTAGATCTAGAAATTGTTATTGCAGGAACAGACAATCCAAATGCATCTGGATATTTAGCAAGAATTAAAGAGCTTTATAAGCATGTACCGCAATTAAGATTCACAGGTTATGTAGAGGAGCATGATGTGCCTAAGCTTTTCAAAGAGAGTGCAGTAGTTGTGTTTCCTTATACATCTACATCTGGGAGTTCTGGTGTCTTACATCAGGCTGGTAGTTATGGTAAAGCTGTTATAATGCCAGATTTAGGCGATCTAGCATTACTGGTAAAAGAGGAAGGGTATCAGGGTGTGTTTTTTGAACCTAGTAGTATTGAAAGTCTAGCTCTTGCAATTAAAGTTTTAGTTACAAATAACACACTTAGGCTAAAAATTGCAAAAGCAAATTATAAAGCAGCAACGGCATTTCCAATGGGAAAAATAACCAATATGTACTTAAAGAAGTTTAATCAAATAACTAATAAAAATGTGTCTAATAAATTAACTGTATTAGAAACTGTTATGCTTAGTAAATAAAATTAAATGCTGCTTTCTTTTTTCCATAGATATCTATAAATCCAAATTGTTTTTGAGCATTTTTACGCCAGGGAAGACTACCTACAACTTTCTTTGGTACTATTTCAAAATCATACAAAGTCCAAGACATAAATTGTAAGTTATTTTTTGCAATTATTTCCTGGGCTTTTTTATGATAGCTTGCTTGGTCTTTTTGGGTATTACCAAAAGGTTTCCAAATACCATTATAGGAAGACATACCAAATTCTTGAATAACTACTGGTTTCTCACCCACTGTTTTTTTTAGTTTATTAAGTACTATTTCTAGAGTCTGTATGTCATCATAAAAATGAAATGATACAAAGTCTACTTTATCTTTTAAAATGGATGCACTCTGCGCATTTGACCATCCTATAGTTACAGGGTGATCGGGATCTATGGTCTTAACCAGATCAATCATAGTATTAAGCCATGAAATAACATTTGCTTTTCCTCTTGAGTCAAAATCTAAGTTTGGCTCATTTTTAATATCCCACGCAATAATTGCTTTATGATCTTTTAAACTATAAATTAGTGTCTTTGCATGATGCATGTTTAATGTCCAGTTCAAGACTGAATAATCACCATAAAAATCAAAAAGTGTCACCACAACTTTTAAACCATTTTGTTCAGCAATATCTAGTGTTATTCTTAATCTTTCTAGTTTCTTTTCATCAACATTGGCACCGCCAAAATCATCATACTGTACAAAAACACGAATAGAATTTAAGCCACTGTTTTTTATAATTTTAAAATCATTAGAAATAGTACTTTTTGAAAATTCATCTCCAAACATATTCCAAGGTGTTGCTTGAGGATAATAGTTAATTCCTTTTATATTTAATTGTTTTACGGGACTTATTATAGGTTCGGTTTTAAAAGGTTCACTCTTTTGCTTTACAAAATGTCGTATCCTCCAAAAACCATCTTCTAATAAAATTATAATCTTGTATGTAGATTTTTCTTTAGTTTCAAAAATTAATTTTTTGTCTTTATAAACACGTTTGTACTCTATAACATCTTTATCAGTAATAACTGCTAATTGACCATCTTCACTAAAGAATTCTAGTGTTGGATTGTGTTTTAATGTTGTAGATTCAACGGTAACTTTTTCTGTAGTGTTTAATTCTATGAAGGCGAAAATATTCTTACGAGCATTGTCTGTATAATAGTCTTTGATACCAAGAGTTGTGTTTGTCTTATAGGCCAAAATTTTTACATACCAAGCGTCTAAATAATCATCTTCTATTTTTTTTAAAATCAATTCATCCATTGGTCTGCCTTCATTATTTAGTGGTGACCATCTAAGTTCAGGGATATATTGCTCTATTTTTTTTAGTTTAGTATGTAGCATACTACTTCTGTCTGCGCCTGTATTTAAATATGCAAATACTGAACTAATACCCGAAATAATAACGATAATAACTAGAACGTATGAGGCAATTAGAACGCTACGAATTATATTTTTATTTAGGTTTACCATAATTTTTTAGCATTAAATATTTTTTCTAAACCTGCAGTTTTAACTACTATAGTATACTTATCATTAGTATAAATGTCTGATTTTAAATGGAACGTTGCCAACCCTTCAAATGATGTTTTAGTTTCCGTTTTAAAAAGCGTATTATTTAAATAAATGAAAAGCGTAACCTTCATGCCATCTGGTATTATTTGCTTCATAAAGCTAAGAAGAGGGCCAACAGTAATGTCTCTATTGGTTTTAGAAAAGACAACATCAAAGCCTTTAATAACCTGCTTGTACTTTAAAACAATTACTTCACTCTCAGCGATTCCATCAACATATGCTTTTATACTCCACTGTGTTTTATAATCAGGGTGTATCATTTTGGAAGTAGCAATTCCATTAATTGTAGCCCCTGAAGTTTTTAAAATATTTCCTTTTTCATTGGTAATAAAAAAAGTGACATATGTCGCGTCACTAACAATATTATTGTGCTTGTCTACTATAATAGAAGTAGAGAGTGTTGTTAATTGATTCCCATCTGCATACTCATGTGGGCGACTTGCAGAGATTTTAAAATCTATTGGAATTGCAGCAGATACAGTAACTGAAAACTCTTTAGAGTTAACCCCCAATGATTCAGAAGAGACTAATATACGCCCAAGCTCTTTTTGAGAATAAATATTTTTATAAGAGATTAAATTTTTAGTAAATATAGCTTCATTTTTTTCTGAATTTAAAAACTGATCTTTTGCTACTACACGTGTGTTTTTAGGTAATGGATTGTCTAAGGCATCTGTTGGAATAACCACTAACATGGTATAGTCTGTTCCGCCAGCCTCTATGCTAGGTGGCCCAAGATAAGTTTCCATCGATGACACTTCTTTTTTTGGACCTATCTTGAATTTGCCAGACACCAAAGAATTTTCATACATTAGTTTCCAATTTACCACTCCAATTTTATTACTAACATTTAAAGGCATATTGTATGAGAGGGTTTTACTATTATAAGTTGGAACCACTAAAGTAGAACCATAACTGCTTGAGCAGTATAATAGAGGGGTAGCCTTTCTTGAAGATGAAAACTGTAATACAATAGACCTTCCAGCTTCATATTCTGTTTGAGTTGTTTTCAACCTAAAACTTGGAGAACTTTCACTTTTTTGTATCAGGGTAAATGATGATAATACAATCAGGGATATAATAGACATGTATATATATTTATTCTTCATTAATTTGGATTGCCAATGTATGAGTTAGTTTCAATTTTTATGTAGCTAAAGTCTGGATGGTTAATTTTTTGCAATTCACCATATGTGTGATTTTCAATTCTATTAGGTACTATTTTATTTGAAATAGATTTATTAGGGAGCCCATTTACAAAAATATTTTCCATTGTATCATTAATCAATTTTACGTTTCCACTGTTTAAAATTTGATATTCAAAAACCTTTTTACGTTGTTGTCTAATTCCATCTTTAATAAACAGATGATCTACCCAAAGCATTTTTTTGCTTTGATCATAATAGGATATTAGAAGTTGTGGAACTGTAATTTCTTGAACGCCACTATTAAATAAAGTACCATTAATCATGTTGTCGTTAATGTTTAATTCGCTAATAGCTAGGTTTTTATACAGATCAGACCCTGATACATTTCCAGCTACTTGTAAGTTGAACTTTGTTGGTTGTTCCTCCAAATCTATCGGTGTAAATTCATCAGGATTAAATGTATCAGGAATAGAATCTTGTGTTTTTGACCATGCAATACCTTCAAAATTAATTCTAAAAGCACTAGATTCTTTAGGTAATAGTTTGTGCTTTACGTGATATTTAGCATTGTAAACCGCCAGCGATTTATTGTCATCATTGTATAATGTTCCTTTTAATACAACATCAGCAGGCACATTGTCTATATTTTGAACTTCGCCAATAATTGCATAATGGCCCTTATATTTTACAAGCTTTGCTGTTAGAACTTCTAATACTGGCTGTTTTAAAACATCTTCATGATGAGTTTGCTCAGTAGTTATTCTTCTTCTTCCTTGATTAAAAAAGGTAATACTATTGTTTGAATAAAGTTGGTCTGGAGGTAAATCAGTATCCAAAACATCAGGTATAATGTACCATTTGCTATTATGTTTTATTAATGATTTATAATCAACGCGATTAATTTTTTCAAGAGGAGTAATCCAGTCTGTTGTTATTTTTGCAGTTGCAAGACTATCATTTCTGCTAGTAATAACGGTTTGTATTGCATCAAGTTTTGCATAACTACTCAGTAAACCGTCTGTAACTGCAATTTCAAGCATATATTGGGCAATTGTAATAGTACTTTTTGGGTCAATTAAACTATATGCTTTTTCAAATTCTTTAAAGTCTAAAGCATTATAGTATGACATGATAACATTTTCTGGAATTCGTTGTGAATTATTTTTCAAATAGAATTGAGACAAACAATAAATAACAATTACCATTAAACAAATTGACCAATAATGGGTTATTTTTAGAATAGAATAGGAGTTTTTAGAATATTTCTTTGAATGCCTTAACGCCTTTGAGTTTACTTTTGGTATTTTTTTTAATTTAGTGACCAATAGCATTTGAATCTTTAAGATGAATGCTATTATTAGTGTCAAAATAGGGAAAACTCCCCAAATAACTTTTTGCCATTCAGCGACTTCGCCTTTATATAAAATGGAAGAAATTGGTGCTATATTTAACCGCTCCCAAACCATAATTCCATTTTGTAATTGTCGTAATCTTTGCCAACCAGAGAAATAGAGAATAGGATCATAAAATTTGTCATTTGAAAAAATATACTTAAGGTTATATTTCTCTGGGGTTGTTAAAAACTGCTGTAATGAACCAATTCCTGCAACCCCTTTAAATTTTGAATTCTCTAATCGCTCAACAGGTCTTGTGGTCATTTCTGGTAATCTTCGTCCAGAATGGTAATTACCATCTACAGTCATCGCATTGGTTTGCGCACTTAGCCATGCCATTTGATCACCAAAACCCAAGGTTAAGAAACGCCATTTATCATGATCATCTTGATTTAGAAAATTAACAATAGGCAGCATCTTAATTTTTTGTGGTTGTAGTGGTCTAAAATACCCAAGGCTCATCGTGAAAACAGTCATAAAGACAAATAACCCAACAAGTACCCCTCCAATTATTCTATGGTAAACAGCCCCAAAATTGCCTTGAATGAGTACTTTGAAATCCCCCTTAGTGAATCGATAAACAAACTCACCCAATAATGGCAAAGACATAATAGAGGCCCAAAGAGTAAACCTATCCAAGGTAAGAATATTAAATGCTGTTTCTCCCAAAATCATTTTTGGTATAGGTGTTGTTCCACCTGTTCCTAAAATTGTTAGTATCGTAATAGATAAACCAAAAAATATATAGCGTTTACTGTAATACCTATAAAAAATATAAGGCAATATAATAAGTAAAATTCCCCAAGGAATTATAAAAAACACGAGTCCAGAAGATGTAATTTCTAAAAAATTATCACGAGATCCATGCGGAATTGGAACTTGTGTTATTGGATTTTTTTTAGAATTAATCCAATAGGGTAGAATGCACCCAATTATTATTACTAAAGAAGATATTCCAAAAGCAAAAATTCTTTTAAAGAGTTTAGAAGTACTTTTTAAAAAAACTTTAAAAGTAACTTTCTTTATAGATTTTACTTGCTCTATTGAAACATCAATAATGACCATTCCTATCAACGGAAAGATGAAAAACACCATTCCAAATATTGAGGTAACATGGTGAGACGAAACAGTAACTGCAATTAAAGATAAAGCAGTTGCAAAATACCAACGCTTTCCCGTTTTTAACCATAAATAAATTTCAGGTAATGCATGCAATAAAACTGAAATCCCCACAATACTTGGTAGTTGTCCAAATATATGAAGTGTTTCTACAAAAGAAGATGAAAACACAGCCAATATACTAGCATAACTAGCTACAGTTCTGTTTGAGGTTATTAATAAAGAAAAACGATACACACCTGTTATAAAAAGAACTATAGATAAAAGTGCAACCGTAAATAAGCCAAATTTTAATCCACCAATTATAGATAGTAGCCCAATACATTGGTGTACTAGTGGCGGATAACTCATTACAGTAAAGCCGGTATACCATTTATAATTCCATGGTTCAAACCAACTATTTGCATAATGATCAGCAAAAAACATATGTATTAGTGCATCATACGTAGTTTCTAAAGTAAAAAAAATAGAACTACCATGAAAAGCTAAGCCTAAAAGTATGGCTACAATTAAATATTTTTTTGAAGTTTCTTTCATTTATCTCCTCCTAATATCTTACCATAAATATACACAATTTTAATAGCGCTTTGATTTTAACTACCTATAGAGAACGACGTTTGGTCTACACTTTATCATAGCTTAAGCTAAATTGAGTTTTAAAAAAAAGCGAACAATGTACATTTGATCTATCTGGAACGAAAAAACGTTATTATGAAAATTTTAGCAATAGATGATCAACAATTAGTATTATTCCCTTTACAAAAAAGGTTAGAGGAGTTGGGGTATGAAGTAATAATAGAAACCGATTCCTTTAAAGCAATTGGACATTACAATTCTTTCAATCCAGATTTAGTGATTGTTGATATTAATATGCCCGTAGTTTCAGGTTTAGATGTTGTAAAATATATAAGAAACACAAAAAAATCTCAAACACCAATAATGATTTTATCTAGTGACACTAAAGATGAAACTATTACAGAAGGTTTTGAATTAGGAATTAATGATTACATGAAAAAGCCCTTAAGTTTAAATGAAATTAGTGCACGTGTAAAAAGATTAATAGGTGCACCAGAGCTAGAGAATACAATTTCAAATAGTGATGTTATAATTCAAGAGCGTTGTGTAGGGGTCGTAATTCCTTGTTATAATGAAGAAGAACGTTTGTTAAGTAAAGAATTTACAGATTATATAAATAAAAATTCGGGATATCATTTATGTTTTGTTAATGATGGTAGCAAAGATCAAACATTAAAGATTCTTAAAGAATTACAAAAAGGAAGAGAAGATTTTATTACCGTTTACCACTGTAAAGAAAATGGAGGTAAAGCAGAAGCAGTACGTTTAGGAATGCTACATATGGCCGCCAAAGAAGACTTAGACTATCTCGGTTTTTTAGATGCAGATTTATCTACAGATTTGGCAGATTTTGATGATTTAGTAAAAACTATAGCACATTCAGAGTTTAAAATAGTGAGTGGTTCTAGAATTTCGAGAATGGGAGCAAATATCACTAAAGAGTCTGCAAGAATGATAATAAGCCTGACCATTAATTTTATCATTAGAAAAATTTTATCAATGGATTTTAAAGACACGCAATGCGGTGCTAAAATATTTCACAAGGATGTTATAAATATAGCTTTCAAAAAGAAGTTTGTAACAAAATGGATTTTTGATGTTGAAATCTTTAAAAGAGTTACACAGTATTATGGATTAAAAAAAACAAAAAAAATACTTTGTGAGCAACCCTTAAAAAGATGGATCCATGCCGATGGTTCAAAATTGTCTATTAAAGATTCATTGAAAATTGTTTGTAAATTAGCACAAATTGCTTGGGTATATAGGTCAAAAAAAGTGAGTGTTAAATCATTTACACCACGAGTAGAAGTAGGTAAAGTTTTTTAAAACACATGCCATTTGTCTATGGGTACTAACAGCATACTTAAATTAGCCCAGATAGTTTTTGTAAAGAGATTTAATAATAAACTAAAATAGTAGCCTTTTTAATTAACGCAGTTTAGGAAATTTTGTTGGATCTGCTTCGTGCATCATTTCATATACTTTTTCAAAAACATCTTCTGTAGAAGGTTTACTAAAGTAATCTCCATCGGTGCCATAGGCAGGGCGGTGTGGTTTTGCCGCCAATGCTTGTGGCTTACTATCTAGATATTGATATCCATTTTGCTCATCTACAATATGGTGTAAGATATATGCAGAAGCTCCTCCAGGAACATCCTCGTCTATAACCAATAACCTATTAGTTTTCTGGATGCTTTTTACCATGTCGTGGTTTAAGTCTAAAGGAAGTAATGACTGTACATCAATAACCTCTGCATCAATACCTACTTGTTGTAATTCTTTTGCAGCTTCTTCTACAATGCGTAGCGTACTAGCATAAGATACAAGGGTAATGTCAGTTCCTTCTTTCAGGGTTTCAACAACACCAATAGGGGTTTTAAATGCTCCCAAATTGGTAGGTAATGGTTCTTTTAGTCTATATCCATTCAAGCATTCAATCACCAAGGCCGGCTCATCTGTAGTTAAGAGGGTATTGTAAAATCCAGCCGCTTTTGTCATATTCCTAGGTACTAGAATATACATACCACGTAATAAATGAATCAATCCACCCATTTGAGAACCACTGTGCCATATTCCTTCTAGTCTATGTCCACGAGTTCTAACAATAAGCGGTGCTTTTTGCTGGCCATTAGATCTGTACCGCACCGTTACCAAATCATCACTCATAATTTGTAATGCATACAAGATATAATCTAGGTATTGTATTTCAGCAATAGGGCGCAAGCCTCTCATCGCCATTCCAATACCTTGCCCAAGTATGGTAGCTTCTCTAATACCTGTGTCACTCACGCGAAGTTCACCGTATTTTTCTTGCATGCCTTCCAATCCTTGGTTTACATCACCAATAGTACCTGCATCTTCTCCAAATATTAAAGCCTCTGGGTACTTGCTTAAAATGGCGTCAAAGTTGTCTCTCAAGACCACACGGGCATCTACATCTTCTGCCTCTGAGTTATAGGTAGGAAGTACCTCTGTAATGGTTTTTCCATTAACATCAGCTTCGCTATAAAGATTGGATGAGTACTTGGGTTGTATGGTTTCAAAATAGCCATGCAACCAATCTTGTAATTGTTTCTTTTCTGCGCTATCTTCATTGATAACATAACGCAGTGCTTTTCTACAAGCTCCAGCGATGCTTCTGCGAAGAGGTTCTTTCTCCAAAGCCAATTCATTTGTAATGGCTTCTATAAAATTCTTGCTTGCTGCACCTTCAGCAAGATTATTAAGTAAGGTAAGGGCCTTATCTTGTTCTTGTTTTTGAGGCGCAAGAAATGCTTCCCAAGCAGCTTTTTTACCAATGCGTACTTGTGTTTTTATATCTTTTTCTAATGCTGCCAACTCCTCTTGTGTAGCAATATTAGTTTCTAGCATCCAGGCGCGCATTTGCACATTACAATCGTAAGACACCTCCCAAGCCAGACGCTCTTTGCTCTTGTACCTTTCATGAGATCCACTTGTAGAGTGCCCTTGAGGTTGCGTTAATTCTTTTACGTGTATTAAAACGGGTACATGTTCTTCTCTAGCAATTTTTGAAGCTTTCTGGTAGGCTTCAATAAGTGCTGGGTAATCCCAACCCATCACGCGTATAATTTCATAACCATTGGCATGCTCATCGCGTTGAAACCCTTTTAAAATTTCAGATATATTTTCTTTGGTAGTTTGATGTTTTGCATGTACAGAAATACCGTATTGATCATCCCAAACACTTATAACCATAGGGACCTGCAGCACTCCAGCAGCATTAATAGTTTCCCAAAATAAGCCTTCGCTTGTACTTGCGTTACCAATGGTTCCCCAAGCTACTTCGTTTCCTTTGTTAGAAAGCCCACTCAAATGCTCAAGACCATCTACCTGCCTAAATATTTTAGAAGCCTGTGCAAGTCCTAACAATCTAGGCATTTGCCCAGCAGTAGGAGAGATGTCTGCGCTACTGTTTTTAATTGTTGCCAGGTTCTTCCAGCTTCCATCTTCATTAATAGTTGGTGTGGCAAAGTGACCACCCATTTGGCGTCCTCCACTCATAGGATCTGCCGCTACATCTGTATGCCCATACAATCCAGCAAAAAACTGCTGAATATTCATGGCGCCAATAGCCATCATAAAGGTTTGGTCACGGTAATAACCACTACGCCAATCACCTGCTTTAAATGCTTTTGCCCAGGCTAATTGCGGTACTTCTTTGCCATCTCCAAAAATACCAAACTTTGCTTTACCCGTTAAAACCTCACGACGCCCTAACAAACTACATTCTCTACTTGTAACTGCAATTTTATAATCATTTAAAACTTCTGTTTTAAAATCTTCAAAAGACAGGTCGTTATTTGTGTTGGGTTGTTTTTGCATTGTTAAATTATTTCTAGTATTGTATTTACGCAAAAGTACTAAAAATCAAGATGCGAAGCAACGCCTATTTGTTGTGATATTCACAGCTATTTATTGGTTTCATTAAGAATTACCTATTACTTTACCTACTTTAAACAATTACGATACGAATCAACAAAACAAAAGCCAACCCGTATAAAAAATAAATAAGGTTTAAATATGTAAGATTACAGCTTAAAAATCCTTGTGGTTTACTTTAAGGTACTAAGAAATTATACTTCTTCAACCAAAAGAGATAGGCAGACATCAAAAGTTAAAAGAATAGTAGTAGTGTTTTCAAGTAAAATTTCAAAACTATTATCAAATTTTTCAATATGAAGTATTGATAAAACAGATCCAAGCTTTATTTTTTTCTTGTTTAAATAGAGTAATAAATCGTTAGAACTATTTTCTAATCCACGAAGAATTACTTTTTGCCCAGGTTTAATGGTTGTTAAATTCAAATAATTTATCTCTAAAATTTTTCCATTTTTATCAGGAATGGGAGAACCGTGAGGATCGATCGTAGGAAATCCTAAAATTTCATCCATTCTATCAAAAAATAAATTTGATTTAATATGTTCAATTTCTTCTGCAATATCGTGTACTTCTTCCCAACCAAAACCCATCACTTGAGATAAAAACATTTCTGTTAACCTATGTTTTCTAACAATCAAAGCGCCAAGTCTTTGCCCTTTAACTGTTATTTTTACAGGTTTATATTTTTCGTAAAACAACCACCCTTTCTCCTGCATTTTCTTGACCATATTGTTGGCTGTTGGTTTACTAACATCCATTCTCTTAGAGAGTTCTGTAATAGAAACTTCAACATTTTCCTGACTAAGAAAATAAATTGCTTTGAGGTAGTTTTCTTTTGTTTGTGTTGGCATATTTTAATATAAAGTATAAATGTAGTAAATAATTTCAATACATCGTTGTTAGTCTAGTCTAACTTATTATATTTGCAGTGCATAACAATTAACAAACAAATAAAAAATGAAATTAGTCTCAGTCTTTCTATTTACAATAACTTTTTTTAATATTTCTTTTGGACAACAAGCAGGTATTAAAGGAACAGTTAGTATAGATAATAATAAACAGCAATTTGCAAATATTTCTATATCTTCAAATCCTATCATAGGTTCCACCACAGATTCAAAAGGAGATTTTCAAATCAATACGATTCCTTATGGAACATACACAGTAACCGCTTCTTTTGTTGGGTATAAAAACCTTAGTAAGGTTATTAGTTTGAACGCTGATAATCAAATGTTGGAATTAAATTTTAATTTGAACCAAAATTTAAATTCACTTGACCAAATAGTAGTAACAGGTACCAAAACCTATAAAAGACAAACAAATTCACCGGTCATTGTTTCTATTATTAATAGCGAAACATTAGATGACGTTCAAGCCTGTAATCTCTCTGAAGGGTTGAGATTTCAACCAGGTTTAAGAGTTGAAACAGATTGCCAAACGTGTAATTATACTCAATTAAGAATGAATGGCTTGGCAGGCGGATACTCACAAATTCTTATTAATGGCCGTCCTGTTTTTAGTCCATTAACAGGTTTATATGGTTTAGAACAATTACCAACAAACATGATTGAAAGAATAGAAGTTGTACGAGGAGGTGGTTCTTCTTTATATGGCTCTAGTGCAATAGGTGGAACTGTAAATGTTATTACTAAGATTCCTAAAAAAAATTCTTTTGAATTAAATTCTTTTTATCAAAATATAGATTCAAAAACAGACGATTTTGTTCTTAGTGGAAACACTTCTTTGGTGTCTGAAAATAAGAACTCTGGAGCTTCTTTCTTTTTTAACCGCAGAGAGCGTGGTTTGTATGATGCTAATGATGATAATTATTCAGAACTGCCATCACTTGAAAACACTTCGTTTGGTACAAATTTATTCTTTTTGCCTAATGAGGATCAAAAATTAGAAATTAGTATTAGTAATCTAAACGAATATAGATTTGGTGGAGAAATGGTAGAAAAGCCTGCGTTTTTAACACAGCAATCAGAAGAAAGATCAACGAGTGTTTGGATGGGAAGTGCAGATTATCAAATAAATTTTAATGATGATAATTCTTCCTTAATTTCTTATGCCGCTTGGCAAAACACAAAACGTAAGCATTATACAGGGATCTTCCCAGATCAAGAACCAGAAATTCAAGCACATCTTGAAAATCCACCTTATGGTACTTCAAATACCACTACCATACAAGGAGGATTTCAACTTAATCATAAAGTATATGATTTTATCAAGGGTGTAAATACCTTTACCTTAGGTACTGAATATGTTGAGGATGTTGTTTTTGACGAGATCGCAAGCTATAACTATTTGATAGACCAAACTACCAAAAACTTTGGTGGGTTTTTACAAAGTGATTGGGAGTTATCACCTTCATTAACCCTTCTTTCTGGCTTAAGAATTGACAAACACAACTTGATTGACGATATCGTTTTTAATCCAAGAGCTTCCATGCTCTATAAGTATAAGTCTAACACACAGTTTAGACTTAGTTATGGAACAGGATTTAGAGCGCCCCAAGCATTTGATACAGATTTACATATTGCTTTTGCAGGTGGAGGTATCTCACGTGTATTTTTATCACCAGATTTAATCCCTGAAAAATCACAAAGCTATACCGCTTCCATTAATTACGATAAACCAACAGAGCATTATATAGCAGGGTTTACTTTAGAAGGGTTTCATACAAGATTAAATGATGCATTTTTTCTTCAACCAGTTGGGCAAGATGAGTTTGGTGAGTTGTTTGAAAAACAAAACGGGCAAGGAGCAACTGTTCAAGGAGTTACTTTAGAACTAAGAGCCAGCTTGGATAAGAAAATTCAATTAGAAACAGGGTTTACGCTCCAGTCAAGTAAATTTGATAATGAGGTTGAATATATAGAAGGCATTCAAGGTATTAGAAAATTTACAAGAACACCTAATGATTATGGTTTTGCCACCTTAAGCTTTACACCAAATTCTAAATTTAATGCCAACCTAAACTATGTGTATACAGGTAAAATGATCATGCCTCATTTTGCAGGTGCTCCAAATCAATTGGTTGATGAGATGTACACTTCAGACCCTTTTTCTGAAGTAAGTATGAAAGTTGGTTATACGCTAGAAATTGAAAACATACAATCTAAAATAGAGTTTTATAGTGGTATAAAAAATATATTTAATTCATACCAGTCAAACTTTGATATTGGTAAAAACAGAGATAGTAATTTTGTTTTTGGACCATCACTTCCTAGAACTTTTTATGTTGGAGTAAAATTGATGTCCTTCTAGGACTAGAAAAAATAAAAACATACGTGATTTTGTGCTTAATTAAATCTAGAATTAGCCACTCTTTACACATAATCTAGCAATGCTTTTTTCTTTATGCTTGTTTACTAAATGGGTGCTAATACCACTCTCTAGTAAACAAGCCTAAAAGGGTTTTAGGGCTAAGGGTAACTTTAAAACGTATTTTTTGATCATAGTTACTAAATCCAGGTTCCCAACCTAAACTTGAATACATCGGGAAATATACTTCAAAATAGTCTTGTACTAAATTAATACGTATGCCAGAGTCATACACAGCCTTTGTGCCCGTATTTGTATTGTGCACCAATGCTGCATCTGCATAGACCAAAATCCAGCGCCAAATATTTGTACTGGCATTGATACTTGTCATCCAGCTATTGGCAAAGTCTGTCTCTAGCTTAGATTTAAAACCTCCTTCGGCAACAATAAGTTGTTGGCTAAACAAGCCAGCATCTTCACTACGGCCATAATAATCATAATCAAATAAATAATCTGTAGGGCGGTCTAGCGCAAAACTAAAAAAGTCATCTGTTTTTTTTGTATCGTTAAACAAAAATGCCCCAGAAAATAGTCTTACATTAATTTGCCGATTATTTTCAAATAGTTTTCTGTAATCAAGAGTAAGGGAGATTTTACTAAAATTACTAGAGATTTGATAATCTACAACCCCCCTGTAATAGTTAATTAAATTAGGGTTGCTGTATACGTAACTCACATTAAAAACACTGTAGTTAGGATCTTGCTCTGGGTTGTTAGGGTTAGCATCTCTCGACACATTAACATTACGCAAATTAATATATTGCTTTTCATTATTTCTAATATCCTCATTTCTAAATGCAAAAGTCATGTAAGGGGTAAACCTCTTGTAAAATAAACCAGTATCATAACTGTAATAGTTTCCAGATAGCCCATAGCGTACGCTCCTAAGGGTGCCTTTTTCAATTTGGTTTGTGTATCGTATGCTTCCACTACCAATAAGGCTTTTAGAGGTAAAGCCATACTGCGGCGATAGTTTATAATGAAGTGCCTTTGGCAGTACTGTTTTATTATACAGTTTCATACCCGTGGTAAAACCATCATACAGGTTATATTCAAAAACAGGCATAAAAAACAATTGGTTAAAGCGGTGGTCTTGCACATCCTGAAATAATCTTAACTGGATAGGCCTGTTAAGAAGCCTTCCAAAACGTTTGCTATTATTACGCCTATTAAATTCTGTAATATGCCCTTGTTGATTTAGCTCCAAGCGAGCAAGATCCTTTGCCGGTACTGTAATTACGCCAATGCTATCTATTGGCGCAGACCATTTTTTAAATAAAACTCCTCCATTTTCATCGCTACCGGAGATAGAAACAGGCAACACATTGTCTTTTTTATTTATAATAGTAACCGCTATTGAGTCTCCTATTTTTGATGTTCTTTTAATTTTAAAATCAATGGTGCTGCGATTATGCACATAGTCGTTGAAAAACCAATCAACATTTAGAGCTGTAGAGGCCTTAATGATTTCTTTAAAATCTTCTGGAGTAGCAGGTTTTAGTTTGTATTTTTTGTAAAACTCTTTAATACGTGCATCTAGAGCGCTATGTGTTAAGAAATCATTTAGGTATTGTAATCCTTTCCCCGCATAGTAATCATTAGCGATTTTCTTATTAAACTTTGTTAAAGAGTCTCTAGAGGTGCTAAGGGGTTGATGTATGTTATTGCGCGCCATATTAAGATACAGCAGCGAGTATTGATCATTAAATTCTAGGTCTGAAATATGAGCCCATCGAATCACCCAAAAGTTACTAAGACTCCCCAAAGCCTTCATGTTTGGATAATATGTGTTTACATACTGTATTAGTAGATGAACCTGTATAGCTCCTATGAGCCAAGCATCTTTTCTGGGGTGCAGTAGTAGGGTGTTTTCTAAATAAGTCCTAGACATGGTCTTAAACGCAGCAAGATCATACTCAAAGCCATTGGGGAAGGGACTCAAAAAACTAGGCAATTGATTTAAACCATAAACAGGATTGTTTTTATTTTCTTGATCACTAACTACAATTTTCTTAAATGGATAGGCTCCAATTTTATCATCAAGAAAATAAACCATTCGGTCTAGAAAAATTGCCCGCATGGTAGGTTTCACCTTAGATTGGTAGATGTTACTTTGTACCTCCACCTTATCGGTTACAACCCTCTCAAAAAAGGAATTCTTTCCTAAAAAAATAGGTGCGTTGATACGCTCATCTCCAGTGAGTGTAATTGTTTTGGCACCATTTAAAATACGGGTGTTAACCACATCAAGCCCTGTGCTAAGGCTAAAGGCCTCTGGCATGGTTAAAGTTATAGCAAAGCTAGTTGGAGCTTGATACAAGTCATTAGCATTTTTATTGCTATACACCTGCCATGTTTTATCATATACTGCAGGAGCAATGTACCAATACCGTAGCTTGTAGTTTCCTTTTTTGTCTACACCGTATCGTGTAAATGTGTCATCTGCAACCCGCAAAGAATAATTAAAATTAACTCTAAAACTACCACCATTTACTATTGATTTAGAGGGGATTACATATAATATATCAACTTCAGACCCGCGATTCCACAACAGTGTATTACCTAGATCATCAACCACGTCTTTAATTGTAGTTCTGCCTCTTTCACTATCTTTCTTAAAGTGAAAAGAACTCACATAATTTTCTTCAAGGCGAATGCCTAGTGGTGTTTTCTTTTCACTAAAGCTGTTTGCCCAGTCATGAAAATAAATAGTGTCTAGTGTCTTGCCACTGCTGTTCTCAAAAAGTACCTGTTGCTGTATCTCTAAAGTATGATTGGCATCATCTAATTGCCCATCAATAGTAATGCTGTGTTGAGACCAAAGCGGGAGGCTAACAACAAATAACAAAAAAAATATGTAGTTTTTTTTAATCAAAAAGTCTTCACAAATTTTAATGTTTGTTTTGTGTACTGGTTTGTAATATAATAGATGCCTCTGGCTAGTTGAGAAACCTTGATGGCTGTAGTGTTTGTATTTGCATCAAAACCTAGCATCTCTTGCCCCATAGTATTGTATATACTAAAGTGCCTGTGTTGCAGGTCTATCTGTGGTGTAAAAAGAGTAAGTACATTAGATACCAGAGTGCTTTTTAATGAAAAGGGTTGTACCACGGTTTGATCTGCCCTTTCTAAAAACACAATTTCTTGATCTGTTTCAAGCTCCATAACCACTGGTAAATGATCACTCATATTATATAGATCATCTCGTACTAATTGGTTAAAGACTCCTCCACAATTTATATCATTAATGTTGTTATTGTAGCAGTTTCCATTATTTCCATAGGCTTTATATGTATTGTCTTTGTAGTGTAGGTTGTTATCTGTCATGATGTTTTGAGATACCATGATAAAATCAAACCGATCATCAAGACCACCACCAGCGCCTCCTCCAAACCCAGAAGAGCTGATACGGGTACTTTGGGTATGTATAGATTTAAAATCTTCATTGTTGTTCCAAGCCCCTGGAGTATCTATAGGGTCTGCCATGACAATATTATTAGTATCATCTAGTATTTCAATATAAGCAGGCTCTGTAGAGGTGTATAAATTAAAGTCTCCCGCAAATAATACATAGGCATCTTCTGGAAGTTGTTCTGTATCATTAACAAAGGCCTCAACCATAGAAAGTCTTAATTGTTGGTTTGCGCTTCCTTGACTTGATTTTAAGTGGGTTACGTAGGCATAGATGCGTATTGGGTTTATTTCTTGGTCAACCGTGTTTAACAACAAAGTATATTTATTGATGTCCCTTACGGGGGTGTTTACAATTTCTGTATTTTCTAACACAAACATATCATTTCTGTAAAACAATGCCTGTTGTAAGTCCCCACCACCAGATTGATTGTCAAAATAGGGAGCAGCACTGTAGAGTGTTCCATCACTATTTAGACCTGTATTTAAAATAATATCTGCACCTTCTTGATTTTGTAATTCACAAACCATAAAAATGTCGGGTTCATAGTCTTGTAAAATGTCTTGTAAAAGATAAATCCTGTTGGGGTTTAGCTCTGGGAAATCTAGGACATTATAAAACATAGTCTTTATGGTATTTTGTGCAATGCATGAAATACTAAAAAGCAATATCGAAGTAAAAAGCAAATAATTACGCATATAACTGGGGAGTTCTTTAAATTAAAAGTTTGGACTAAAGTTGTTTTTATTATAAAAGTTATTTAATATAGTAAGCACCTCATCTTCTGTATCTACAACATGTACCATGTCTAGATCTTTTGGGCTAATATTACCTTCTTCCAGCAATGTATTTTCAACCCATTCCATCAAGCCACTCCAAAATGACCTACCCACCAAAATCAAAGGAAATTTATCTATTTTATTGGTTTGAATCAAGGTAAAGGCCTCAAAAAACTCATCTAGTGTTCCAAAGCCTCCAGGCATTACTACAAAGCCCTGTGAGTATTTTACAAACATCACTTTGCGAACAAAAAAGTAATCAAAATCAATGCTTTTGTCACTATCTATATAAGGGTTGTCATGTTGTTCAAAGGGTAGAGTGATGTTTAATCCCACAGAGGTACCACCTGCTAGGTGAGCTCCCTTGTTACCTGCTTCCATAATTCCAGGACCACCACCAGTAATAACACCATAGCCGCTTTCTGTGATTCGTTTTGCAATACTTTCTGCTAGTTTGTAGTATTTGTTATCTGGTTTGGTACGTGCAGAACCAAATATAGAAACACAAGGCCCAATGCGGCTCATCTTCTCATAGCCGTTCACAAATTCACCCATGATTTTAAAAATCGCCCAGGAGTCATTTGTTTTTTGTTCGTTCCAGTTTTTATGATTTAGTTCAGGTCTCATTTATTATGTATTAAAAATTAGTAGTGCTTGATTATTCCACCATAAATCAAAGTACATATTTACCTTGATACTCGCTACTTATTTTGTAATTCTTTCTTTAAAAACTTTGCAGTAAACCCTTTGTTCTTTTTTATAATGTCTTCTGGAGTACCTGTTGCCATTACAGACCCTCCACTTTTACCACCCTCAGGACCAATGTCTATAATGTAATCTACGGTCTTTATAACATCAAGGTTATGCTCTATAATTAAAACAGTATTGCCTTTATTTACCAAGCTTTGTAACACAACCATTAATACGCTAATATCTTCAAAGTGCAATCCTGTAGTAGGTTCATCTAGAATATAAAAGGTATTTCCTGTATCTCGCTTTGATAGTTCTGTGGCTAATTTAATACGCTGGGCCTCACCGCCAGAGAGGGTAGTAGACTGTTGCCCTAGGGTAATGTATCCTAGTCCTACATCGCGTATGGTTTTTAGCTTTCTATATATCTTAGGGATAAGTTCAAAGAAATCACAGGCTTCATTAATGGTCATTTCTAAGACGTCATAAATAGATTTTCCTTTGTAGCGTATCTCTAGAGTTTCTCTATTAAAGCGTTTTTTCTGACAGGTCTCACACGCTACATATACATCTGGCAAGAAGTTCATTTCTATAACCCTTAAACCACCGCCTCTACAGGTCTCACATCTGCCACCTTGTACATTAAAACTAAACCTTCCTGGTTTGTAACCACGTATCAATGCCTCAGGAACCTTTGCAAACAAGCTTCGTATCTCAGAAAACACTCCTGTATAGGTTGCTGGGTTGGAGCGCGGTGTTCTACCAATAGGTGATTGGTTGATGTCTATTACCTTATCTAGGTGCTCAAGACCTTTAATTTTTTTATACGGCATAGGTACTTTAACCCCATTAAAGAAATGTGCGTTTAAAATAGGGTAGAGTGTTTCATTGATAAGTGTAGATTTTCCACTCCCAGAGACGCCTGTAACACCTATCATTAAGCCTAAAGGCATCTTGATGCTTACATTTTTAAGATTGTTCCCTGTGGCTCCTGTGAGGTTTAAGGTATGCCCATTGCCTTTTCTTCGCACTGCAGGAATTTCAATTTTTTTAGTTCCGTTTAAATATTGCGCTGTCAGGGTATTGTGTTTTAAAATTTCAGAAGGCGTACCCTCGCTTACAATTTCTCCACCAAACTTTCCTGCAGCAGGACCAATATCTATAACATAGTCTGCATGTTCTATCATGTCTTTATCGTGTTCTACCACTATGACAGAGTTTCCAATATCTCTCAAGGAAATAAGAGATTGTATTAACTTTTCGTTATCGCGTTGATGTAGGCCAATGCTAGGTTCATCTAGAATGTACAATACACCCACAAGTTGAGAGCCAATTTGTGTAGCCAGTCTAATGCGCTGGGCTTCTCCACCAGATAAGGATTTAGAACTTCTATCTAGTGCCAAATAAGTAAGACCAACATCTATTAGAAACTGCAGCCTTGTTTTAACTTCTTTTACAATTTCACTAGCAATTTTAAGTTGGGTGTCACTAAGATGATTTTCTACATCATCAAACCATGCTGCCAACTCCACAATATCCATGTGGGCTAGCTCTGCTATGTTTTTTCCATGAACCTTAAAATTTAAAGATTCTTTGCGCAGCCTACTTCCTTGGCAATCTGGACAGGCAATTTTATCCATATATTCTTTTGCCCATCTTTTTAAAGATGTGGTTTCGCTGTCATCATAGGTGGTTTGTATAAAGTGAACCACACCCTCAAAATCTATTTTATAATTGCGGGTAATCCCTAAGGTCTTAGACTGCAAATCAAAAGAGTCGTTACCACCATAAAAGATAAGTTCTTTGGCCTCTTCTGAGATGCTCTTAAAGGCATCTGTTAGCTTAAAGTTAAAGCGTTGGGCGATGAGTTCTAATTGCTTGAATATCCAATTATTTTTCTGTGGCCCGTGGGGCGCTAATGCTCCGTTTTTAATCGATAGTGAGGTGTCTGGCACCACTTTGTCTATATTTACCTTGTGCAAACTACCTAGGCCTTTACAGGTAGGGCACATGCCTTTTGGAGAATTAAATGAAAAGTTATTAGGCTCAGGGTTAGGGTAGGAAATACCGCTTTGTGGGCACATGAGTGACCTACTAAAATAACGGGCTGTATTGGTATCATTGTCTAATACCATTAGCACATCATCTCCTTGGTACATCGCAGTTACAATGCTCTCTGTGAGGCGTTTGTCATTATCAATGTCATCACTAATTTTTAACCGATCAATTACCGTTTCTATGTCGTGCATTTTGTAACGGTCTATTTTCATACCCTTTACAATATCACGTACTTCACCATCTACGCGAACCTTTAAAAACCCTTGCTTTGCAATTTGCTCAAAAAGTTCTCTATAGTGTCCTTTTCTAGATCTAACAATAGGAGCTAGGATGCTCACTTTTTTATCCTTAAATTCAGATAAGATGAGGTTCTTAATTTGCTCATCACTATAACTCACCATCTTCTTGCCAGTATTGTAGCTATAGGCATCACTTCCACGGGCGAAAAGGAGTCTTAAGAAATCATAAATCTCTGTAATGGTACCAACGGTAGAGCGTGGGCTCTTGCTTGTTGTTTTCTGCTCAATAGCAATTACTGGAGACAGACCATCTATTTTGTCTACATCTGGACGTTCTAGATTGCCTAAAAACTGTCTAGCATAGGCAGAAAATGTTTCTATGTAACGGCGTTGTCCTTCTGCATAAATAGTATCAAAAGCCAAGGAAGATTTACCACTTCCTGAAAGTCCCGTAATTACAACCAGTTTGTCTCTAGGGATAGAAACATCTATATTTTTTAAGTTGTGAACTCTAGCGCCCATAACTTCTATACTAGCCAAATTTTTTGCCATAGTTTGCAAAGGTACTCAAAGTCTATGAAAATTTAGGGGCTAGGGCTGTCTGTGAAATGTTAATTGTTTTATATAGTTTGTACCTAAAATTAACTATCGGCACTCCTAGTAAGAAATGGCAGTGCAGAAATTATAATAAAAAAAAGTGCGCTAATAACAAAAGAAAAGCTACAAATAAGTATGATGGCAGGAAGTTGAAATAATACACTTACCAAAGGCAATAACACCCCTATTGTTGCCAAACAAGCAAATAGGATGTAAACAAGTTGTAATGACCTAGAGAGCCCACTTTGTTTGTTGCTCTGAGCCTCATAAAGCTTTGGAATTAGATTTTTGTTAATGTATTCTCCAAACTTAGAAAGAAACACATCATTAAAAGATGAATCCTCAAAGCTTATTGGATCAACAATAGTTGCCAAGCTCATAATTTTGTCTTGATGTCTCTCATGCAATGCATCAAGATGTAATGCTTTTTTAAAATCTCCAAATTTATATCCAAAGTTGTACCACAGTCCAGAACCTGTATTATGTTCTAACCATTTTTCTAAAATACCTGGATTATACTGTGAAGGATAGACAATCGATTTTGGAAGGTTTTTTTGTTTGGGTTCTGTGTAGAGCAATGATTTTAACTCTAGATACAATGTTTCTGTTTCATCATAGCCTTTCTTTTCTTCAAGGAACTCTATGGCAAGCTTAGACTTTCCTTTGTAGAATTCTTTAACATCAAAAAAGCTAAGGCCTTCAAACTCATCATCAATAAATGTTTTAACGCCAGGTAGCCAAATTTTACTTGTAAAGAGAATTTCTATTATTTTACGAGCTGCATTCATTTTCTCTACCAATACATGAAGCTGGCTATTACTAGTAATTTCAATAGCCTTGATTCCAAAAATACGATACACGATATATGCAAATATTACAATTGAAGTAATGCCACTAATACCGATAAGTAATGGAGCTAGATTTTGTAATAATTCAAGAAAAGCTGGGGTAGCATCTATTTTTTGATCTAAGAAGTACACCATAGAAATGCACAGAGCGCTTGAAAACACAAGTGGTATCAAGGTAGTGTAATGTAAAGAATAGGTTCTTTTGCTCATCTTAAAATAAATACGAATACCTAAAAACACCTTCAGATTATTAGTCTATAGCTAGTTAGGTTTTTTAAACAATGACAAATTTACGCTATTATGTAGTACAAATCCTACAGTTTTGAGTTTAATTATAATTTAACTAATATTTTAATTATTGACATGATGTTTAATGTGAAGTGCTAGAAGCCTACAGCGGTATCATCTCCTCTTTTATCTGCGCCTGCTTCTAGAGCACCACTTGGGAGTACCCGTATGCCATCTACCTTACCAATTAAGGCGGTACTTTCTTGATCTACGGTGTAGCCTTTTTGTTCTAATTCTTTTAGTATTTGGGTATTAAAGCCATGTGTTTCAAACTTTACGACATCTGGCAACCATTGATGATGAAACCTAGGGGCGTTTACAGCTTCTTGCATAGACATATCAAACTCATATACATTCAATATAGTTTGCAAAACAGAGGTAATAATGGTAGACCCTCCCGGAGTACCTAGGGTCATCCAAAGTGCTCCGTCTTTTTCTACCAAAGTTGGTGTCATGGAGCTTAACATCCTTTTTTGCGGTGCAATAGCATTGGCATCTCCACCAATAAGCCCAAACAAATTAGGCGTTCCTGGTTTTGCACTAAAATCATCCATTTCATTATTTAAAAAGAACCCTAGCTCTTTGCTGTATACTTTTGAACCAAAGCTAGCATTTAAGGTCGTGGTAACCGCTATTGCATTTCCGAAGGAGTCAACAATAGAGTAGTGTGTGGTTTCTAAGCTTTCATATCCAGGAATGGTTCCATGTTTAATATCTTTAGAGACTGTTGCCAAGTCAAAAGAAAAGTTCTCCATTCTTTTAGTCAAATACGCATCATTTAATAAAGAGTCTACCGGGATGTTTATAAAGTCTGGATCTCCTAAATAATGGCTTCTATCTGCATAAGCTCTTCGCGAGGCCTCAGTAAGTACTTGAATTGTCTTGGTATTGTTATGACCATAATCTGCAATAGGAAAATTGGCTGTTGTTTTGAGAATTTGCGCCATACAAATACCACCGCTAGAAGGAGGTGACATAGAAATGATACGCATGTCTTTGTAGTCAAAGACAACTGGGTTACGCCATTTTGCCTTATATAGCGCGAGATCTTTCAAGCTTATAATGCCTCCTTTGTTTTTAATGAACGCTACAAGGGTTTGTGCAATAGCTCCTTTATAAAAAGCATCTCTACCCTTATCAGAGATTTTCTGTAAGGTACGAGCTAGGGCCTCATTTTTAAAAAGATCGCCTGCAGTAAATTGTTTTGTGTAGATAGAGTTTTCTTGGTTTACTTCTTTAAAAATAGGGCGGTAGGTATTAAATTGTTTCGCTTGATTATCGGTAAGTTTAAACCCATTTTTTGCCAATAAAATTACAGGAGCTAAAATAGTCTGTATTGGCAAAGTGCCAAATTTTTCATGTGCTTTAAAAATACCGGCAATGGTTCCAGGAACACCCACGGCCAAGACTCCTGTTTTACTCATTTCTGTAAGGTAGGTATCTGCTTTATCAAGATACATTTGCTTGTAGGCTTTTAAAGGTGCTTTTTCTCTATAATCTAAAGCGCCTGTAAGGCCATCATGGGTTCTGTAAACCATAAAGCCACCGCCTCCTAAGTTTCCTGCATTTGGATAGCAAACGGCTAATGCCATCTCTGTAGCTACCATGGCGTCAAAGGCATTCCCGCCTTGTTGCATGATGTCGCTTCCAATTTTTGAAGCTTCTTCTCTGGCAGATACCACCATAGCGTTTTGTGTAACCAAACCCATTAAAGCCGTTGTTTTGTTTGAAACATTAGTTCTTTTGGTATCACATTGACAAAATAACAAGATCAAAAATATGGATAAGAAAGGGAATGTTTTTTTCATGATAGTGCTGTGATTTTATTTTTTGAAAAAGTTCTTAATTCTTCAAAGAAAGGAGTAAACTCAGCTTCAAATTGGGTGTAAAATTGTTTGAGTTCTAAAGCAGCAAGGTGCATGCTATTAGGATGCTTTACTCGCACACTCATTTGTTCTAATATTTTACTTATTCCAGTAATGCTAGTATAGCTTAGCAACCAATTGTTTGAAATCATAGCAGGCATCATGCCTTGTATGCGGCTAGGTAGTACTTCATAATTTTCCTCTAGAAGTTTATAAAATGTATCTACATACTGCTCTAAGGGTTGGTTGTGGTATTTGTTCCAGTTTTTAGCCAGAAAATGATCGTAAAAGATATCTACAATAACACCGCTGTAATGCCCATGGTTTTTATGCAACCGTTTGGTGCTTTGTTTTACGATAGGGTGTTGGTCTGTAAAGCTGTCAATACCACGGTGTAATAAAATTCCTTTTTGAATTGATTTTGGATAGTTGAGGTATTTTTTTCCTTTGATACCATCTGCAATAAAATTACCAATGGTAGTATCATGATCATCACCAGAGAGATATATGTGCGCTAGAAAATTCATTATGTAAATTTACATAAATATCAAGGCAACAATTTCTTTTTAAAAAAGTATATTTGTGCACCTTTTTCACCCCTTCATTAAAGGCGTTTTTTCGAGAGAATTAAAGGGCACACATGAGAGAGTTTCAGCAGTACGTTTACTGAAATATCAAACCATAAAAATTTAAATGTAAGAACACAATGACACTAATAAAATCAATTTCTGGAATTAGAGGCACCATTGGTGGTACTCAAGGAGAAAATCTAACGCCTATAGATGCAGTAATGTATGCAGCAGCTTATGGAACATGGGTACAGCAGCAACGAAGTAAAGAAGCCTACCGGATAGTGGTTGGTCGTGATGCTCGTATAAGTGGTAATATGATACAGGAACTGGTAATGAATACCCTGGTTGGCTTAGGTATTGATGTTATTAATCTTGATTTATCTACAACTCCTACAGTAGAAATGGCTGTTATGATGGAGCATGCAGATGGAGGCATTATTCTTACGGCAAGCCACAACCCAAAACAATGGAATGCTTTAAAACTGTTAAACAATAAAGGAGAGTTTTTGGATGCTGCTGCTGGTCAAGAAATTTTAGACCTTGCTGAGCGTGCTTCAATGACTTTTGCCCAGGTTGATGATTTAGGTGAAATAACTAGAAATGATGCGTATATAGATTTGCACATAGACGAAATACTAGATCTTGAGCTTGTTAATGTAAAGGCAATTAAAGCTGCCAATTTAAAGGTAGTAGTTGATGGTGTTAATTCTACGGGAGGAATCGCTATTCCACTATTATTAGAGGCACTAGGGGTCCAGCCCGTGAAATTATTTTGTACTCCTAATGGTGAGTTTCCTCACAATCCAGAGCCGCTTAAAGAGCATTTGGGAGACCTAATGAAAGAAGTTGTTTCTCAAGGTGCAGACTTTGGTATTGTAGTAGATCCAGATGTAGATCGTTTAGCCTTTGTTGATGAAAATGGTGAAATGTTTGGAGAAGAGTATACCTTGGTTGCTGTTGCAGACTATGTGCTAGCTAATACCCCTGGCAATACGGTATCAAACATGTCTTCCTCAAGAGCCCTGAGAGACGTCACAAACTCTCATAATGGGACCTATACCGCTAGTGCTGTTGGTGAAGTGAATGTGGTACAAGCAATGAAGGATACCAAGGCAGTAATTGGTGGAGAAGGAAATGGAGGTATTATTTATCCAGAACTTCATTATGGTCGTGATAGTTTGGTAGGAGTTGCGCTGTTTTTGAGTCATCTCGTAGAAAAGAGAATGACAGTAAGCGCCTTAAGAGCATCATATCCATCTTATTTTATGAGTAAAAAGAAAATAGCACTCACACCCCAAATAGACGTAGATGCTATTTTAGCTGGAATGGCAGATAAATACGCAGCACAAGAAATCAATACCATTGATGGTGTTAAAATAGATTTTGAAAACAATTGGGTTCATTTGCGTAAATCTAACACAGAACCGATTATAAGAATATACACTGAAGCAACAAGCCAGAAAGCCGCAGATGACTTGGCAGATGGAATCATTGCTGACATAAAAGAAATTACGGGACTCTAATTTTTTTAGCTTACAAAACATACCTATGCAAAACCTAGATATAGCGACTATTGTAATTATAGCCGCAAATGTTATCATCTCTTTGAAAGGTTTCAAAGACAGTCATTTTTTTGATAAATATAAATTTAACATTGCCGGTATCAAAACAGGCGAGAAGCTAAGAATGTTTTCTTCGGGTTTTTTACATGCAGACTTCAACCACTTGTTATTTAATATGCTGACGCTGTATTTCTTTGCCCCCGTGGTAGTGTATTACTTAAGCACCACGCTTTTTGTATGCATTTATATTGGCGCGCTTGCGGCAGGAAGTCTTTTGTCATTTCATTTTCATAAAGAGGAGCCTTATTATAGCGCTATTGGTGCAAGTGGTGCGGTTACGGGTGTGCTGTATGCTGCCATATTATTAAATCCATCTATGAGTTTGTATTTGTTTTTCGTTCCTATACCAATACCTGCTTGGTTATTTGGTGTGGGATATTTACTATACTCAATTTATGGAATGCTAAAAAAGAAAGATAATATTGGGCACGATGCTCATTTTGGTGGTGCAATAGCGGGGTATGTATTAACCCTTGTTTTTGCCCCTTCTATCCTTTCAGATAGTCTTTGGGTCGTCTTACTATTAGCCGTTCCTATTGTGCTTTTAATTGCCTTAAAAAAGTTAGATAAAATTTAATCTTTCAGCAGTACAGCTAGTGCGTGCATTATTTAGTGTTAAATGTATAGATATACCCTAAGCTTAGTTCTGTGAAATCTGCCTGCCCTAAATTAGAGTTTAAGTGCGCGCCAGTAAATACATTGTGCTGAGGTTTTTCTTGTGTGTTTAAGAGGTAGTATTTAATTCCTAACCGTGTATTAATTGATTTTTTAAGGGTGTACTTGGTGTTAAAGCCACCAAGTTCCCAGCCCACTGGTATATCTCTTGGGGTATTTACCCAGCCTTCATTAATACGCCAATCTATTTTATAGGCTTCCTTATAAATATTATAGCCAAGGCTAATATCTATTCCAAAATGAGCGATTAAAAACTCTGCGTTTAGATAGACCGCCAAACTAGTGGCATGGTAAAATGGTCGCTCTTTAAAACTTTCAAACTCTCTACCGTCTTGTACCAAGGACTCTTCGTTGTTTATGTAATCATAGTAATGTTGGTAGAATCTATAGTGAGCGCCAAGCCCAATTTTAAAAACACTGTTAAGCACATACCCATATTCTCCAGATATTGTATACACTGGTTTGATATTGTTAAAGGCTTCTGCTAGCACATTCCAGCCATGCCCAGTTCTAAATTCTATATAGCCATGCTTGCTTTTTTGGTAGAGAGGTTTGTTTACAGTATTTCCTTCGATGTTTGTACTGTTTTTAAAAGGAGCGTGAATTGCTCCAGAGACTCCCATTAGTATTGAATTGTAGCCACTATTGTCTAAACGGGTATGACCGTTTGAATGATGAGAAAACCCAAGCCCTAGTCGCCAATTTACATTCTTTGTAGAAAGTAGTTTGTAGTATAAAAAGAGCCTAAAGGCCCATGTAATATCTGTAGAAACCGCTCTGTTGTTTGGATTGTATATGGGGTCATATTTTTCTGTAAAATATGAAGCACCTAAAGCTGTGAGTACCTTAAAACGGCTAGAACCAAAAGCGTTAAACTCAATATAAGGAATCGCAGTAATTGCAACACCAAGAAGCTCTAGTTGTCCAAAATCTGAAACACCTATACCAACACCTGTTTGTAAGCCTTTAAAGCGCTGTGCCCATTGTTGTGGAGCGTTTTGATACTCTTTCCCGATATTAAGCATTAGCTGTTTGTGTACTCCTGTTTCAGGAAACCCATAGTTTGATGGAAATGTCTTTCCAAATAATACCTCTGTAGTAATTACTAGTGTACCTTTTTTGATAGTAGTATCCTCTTGTGCTTGTAACGACAAGGTAAAAACAACTAGTAGTATGTAGTGTAGTTTTTTCATTTCAAATTACAAATAAAAAGAAAATCATGCCGGTTATAAAATTTATTAAAAAATCACCCATATAATTAATATATGAGTGATTTTTTAATAGTGTATTTACTTGTTTATGTATAAAGAAATATGCCTGTATTTACTCAAAGTAACTAAAGTTTTCTCCTTCTTTAATATTAAGTAAAGACTCGTAAATCAATTTAATTACATTTTCTACATCATCTCTATGAACCATTTCTACTGTAGTGTGCATATAGCGTAGGGGTAAAGAGATAAGTGCAGAAGCAACACCGCTACCACTATAGGCAAAGGCATCTGTGTCTGTACCTGTAGCCCTAGATAAAGCAGCGCGCTGAAAAGGAATCTTATTAGCCTCTGCAGTATCTGTAATAAGGTCTCTAAGTTTCTGCTGTACTGCAGGTGCGTATGCAATAACGGGACCTTTGCCAATTTCTGCATCTCCTTGAGTTTTCATGTCTATCATTGGTGTGGTGGTGTCATGGGTTACATCTGTCACGATAGCCACGTTAGGCTTTATGCGTTCTGCAATCATTTGTGCTCCTCTTAAACCAATTTCTTCTTGTACACTATTGGTGATATATAAACCAAAAGGCAATGTTTTCTTATTCTCTTTTAAAAGCCTAGCAACTTCGGCAATCATAAATCCGCCCATTCGGTTGTCCATAGCACGGCATACAAACTTGTCTTTATTGAGTATGTGAAAAGTATCTGGATAGGTAATCACACAGCCTACATGTACGCCCATTTTCTCTACTTCTTCTTTGTCTTTGGCTCCAATGTCTATAAAAATATTATCAGGTTTTGGTGCTTCTTCTTTGCTTTTGTTACGAGTGTGTATTGCTGGCCAACCAAAAACTCCTTTAATAACACCTTTTTTGGTGTGTATGTTTACAATTTTAGAAGGAGCAATTTGGTGATCACTTCCCCCATTACGTATCACATAAAGCAGCCCAGTGTTACTAATGTAATTAACATACCAGGAAATTTCATCTGCATGTCCCTCTATAACAACCTTATATTTTGCCTTTGGATTAATAACAGCAACTGCTGTTCCATAGGTGTCTGTAATAAATTCATCCGCATATGGTGTAAGATACTCCATCCATATCTTTTGTCCATCCCATTCATAACCAGTTGGAGAAGCATTGTTTAAGTACTTTTCTAGAAAGGTTAATGATTTTTTATTTAATATCGATTTTGCCATGAAGACTGTAATTTATTGATGAATCTCAAAATTAGATAATTAATAACGAAGTCTACACGTACAATTTATTATTTTTGGAATGCTTTTAGTATTAACCAATGCATCCTTCAATATATATAAATGAAATTGACACACTATACATATATATGTTTGTTTTTAATCACTGCTGGTATTCAAGCACAAATTCCTCAAGAGTATAAGACACAGAAAAAAGACAGTATAGAATCCTACTATTATATAATAGCAGGGGATACGCTTCCTAGAGAGTATATCGATCTAGAAGAGGTCATCTTGTTAAACAAACTTGAATTTAATAATAAAAAAGACAGGCGCAGGTATCTTATACTAAGACGTAAGACAAGAAAAGTGTATCCATACGCAGCCTTAGCCTCAGAAAGACTCACCACTATGACAGCCCGCCTTATGACGATAAAAAAAAAGCGCCAGGCAAAAATATACACAAAGCGAATTCAAAAATATATTGAACAGGAGTTTTCAGAAAAATTAAAAAAGCTAACACGTACAGAGGGACAGATACTCGTAAAGTTAATTCATAGACAAACAGGTAGGACAGCCTTTGATTTGGTTAAAGAGCTACGCACGGCCTGGCGTGCCTTCTGGTATAGTACAACGGCTAGTTTGTTTAATATCTCCATTAAAGAAACCTATATGCCTTTCGAGGTGGAGGAGGATTACTTAATAGAGGATATACTGATACGTTCTTTTCAATCTGAAATACTAGAGAGACAAACACCAGCCTTTAAAATAGACTTCTTAGAACTGTCTTCTCATTGGGATTTTAAAGCCTCAAAAAAGTAAAGCAAAAACAAGCATTTGTGTACATCGTTCAAAAGCAGCATTTTACTATTTTACTGTTTTCTATTTTGTTGTTTTTTATTACAGCAGTAAACCAGAGTTGATGCAAAATAGGCATATTACTTACTATTTTTAGATTAGAAAAGCGAGTTGGGTACTGCAGTATGATTAGAATTTACATTTTTTTAAAAATTAATTTATTTGTAACAGATACAATAACAAGGCCTTGTATTTTTTCTTTCTTTTTATTTAAACTTTCTTTGTTTTTTGTTTGGTGGGTATCTTTAAAACATAGTATATTTGCAGCCGCTAAGAAATCGTAGTTAAGGCTACAACTCAAAGCAAACAACGTTCATTAAAATTTTTATTTATTTTTCTTAAAAAAAGGTTGTGTAGTTTCAAAAACAGTTTTAGATTTGCACCCGCTAAGAAAGCTAATAAGTAAATAAGGTGATTTGGTAATTAAGTAATAATGGTTCGATTCCATTACATCAACAAAATGTTTTAGCAGATTATTTTGCTAAGATTAAAGTCAAAGTTTACTTTGATAAGTTCATTGAGATATTGAAATTGA
>CESE01028593.1_pt1 | contig 52497 bp, 36 predicted proteins | sample 350271 | NCBI WGS metagenome assembly CESE01 (sample SAMEA2621536, study PRJEB7988) | marine metagenome | isolation source: saline water (ENVO:00002010), including | reverse complement strand
TTTGCTCTATACTTTTTGAGTACAGTAAGTGTTAAATTACTTAATCGTAAATTACATAGAAATAAGTACTATTGACTGTAAAAAGAAGGGGTATGTGAATAAATATTATTGTTTAACCAGGATCACCCCCCTATAAAATTACCTAAATTTGTATTTTAATTTAAAAAACGCAAAAAATGGCTTCATTACGTTTCGCTGCTCTAGAAAAACTAGCTGATAGAATTCCAAATTGGCAAACTCCTCCTTCAAACAAGGTTTCTGACTTTTTTGGAGCTAATGTTTTTAACACGGAAAAGATGCAAGAGTATCTTTCTAAAGAAGCTTTTAGAAGCGTAGTCAATTCTTCTGAGAAAGGAATTAGAATGGAGCGTAAGGTTGCTGATCAAGTTGCTTCATCTATGAAGGCTTGGGCAATGACTAAAGGAATAACACATTATACTCACTGGTTTCAACCACTAACCGGGAGGACTGCAGAGAAACACGACTCATTTATGGAGCCACTTTCTAACGGCAGAGCAATAGAATCTTTTGGCGGCAGCGCATTGGTTCAGCAAGAACCAGATGCATCAAGTTTTCCAAATGGCGGAATTAGAAATACATTTGAGGCCAGAGGTTATACTGCCTGGGATCCAACTTCCCCAGCCTTTTTAATTGGAAAGACATTGTGCATTCCAACTGTTTTTGTTTCATATACAGGAGAAGCTTTAGATTACAAGGCTCCTTTACTTAAGTCTAGCGCAGCAGTTGAAAAAGCAGCACTTAATGTGATGAAGTTTTTTGATAAAAATGTTTCGCGCGTTGTTCCTACTTTAGGCTGGGAGCAGGAATATTTTCTTGTGGATTCTGGTTTGTTTAATGCACGGCCAGATTTAGTCATGACAGGAAGAACCTTGTTCGGACATTCTTCTTCCAAAGGTCAACAATTAGATGATCATTATTTTGGTGCCATTTCAGATCGAGTTATGGCTTTCATGCAAGATTTTGAAACAGAAGCACATCTCCTTGGAATTCCAGTTACTACAAGACATAATGAGGTAGCGCCAAACCAATTTGAGCTTGCTCCAATGTTTGAAGAAGTAAATATTGCTGTAGATCACAATCAATTGATCATGGACATCATGGAAAAAGTTGGTGTAAAGCATAACTTCCATGTGTTGTTTCATGAAAAACCATTTCAAGGAATGAATGGTTCAGGAAAGCATAATAATTGGTCTTTAGCAACAGACACTGGCATTAATCTTTTAAGTCCAGGTGTTAATCCTAAAACTAATCTTAGGTTTCTTGCGTTTTTTGTGAATACCATTACTGCAGTTCATAAATATGATGATTTAATGAGAGCCACTATTGCTACTCCGGGAAACGATCATAGACTTGGTGCAAATGAAGCACCTCCTGCGATTATTTCTTGTTTTATAGGGTCGCAGCTTTCAGCGGTGCTCGACGAAGTTGAGAAAAAAGTGAGTAAAGCTACTTTATCGCCAGATGAAAAAACTGACCTGAAACTTCGTATCGGTAAAATTCCAGATATAATGTTGGATAATACGGATCGAAACAGGACATCTCCTTTTGCTTTTACGGGAAATAAATTTGAGTTTAGAGCTGTTGGTTCAAGCAGTAATTGTGCGTCCGCAATGATTACTCTCAACACAATGATGGCTGAACAGTTATCCCGTTTCAAAAGAGATGTTGATGCTCTAATAAAGAAAGGCGAGAAGAAAGATGATGCAATTTTCTTCGTTATTAAGAACTATATCGTTGAATCAAAGCGTATACGTTTTGAGGGAGATGGATATGGCAATGATTGGGTGATTGAAGCGGAAAAGAGAGGGTTGAAAAATGTAAATACAACACCATATGCGTTAGACTTTATGATCACAGATTCAGTAAAATCATTGTTTAAAAAGCATGGAGTATTCAGTGAAATTGAATTGGAGGCACGTTATGAGATTGCTCAAGAATTCTACCGAATGAAGGTTCAAATTGAGTCTCGTTGTCTTCAAGATATGGTTTTGAACCAAATAATACCTGCTACAGTTGAGTATCAGTCAATGCTTGTAAATAATGTGCTAGGATTAAAGGAAGTCTTTGGTGCTAAGTTTGAGGAGAAGTGTGCTGGTCAGCTCAGGATTGTAGAAGAAATTGCTGAACGTATTAACTTCCTTCAAGGTAAAGTTGAAGAGATGAGGCAAGCTAGAAAATTAGCAAATACGATTGATGACGCTGCGGATCAGGCTAAATCTTATTGCGATAATGTATTTTCATGTTTTGATGAAATTCGATACAATATTGACAAGCTAGAGATTTTAGTGGATAATGAGCTTTGGCCAGTTCCAAAATACCGAGAAATGCTTTTTACAAAGTAGATATTGAATTGAAGGAATTAGTCATTTCTGAAGCTTAATATGCTTGTTTATATGACATATTGGAGTATTTTAGCATCTTTGTTATAAAATAATTAATTGGTTTATTTATCCTGAGAATGGCTATTTAAGCGTTTAAGAAAAGTACCTGAATTGTATGAAAAGAGCTTTAACCTTATTTTTTTCCATCCTTCTTGTAACTCTAGTGTTTGCTCAAAAGAACTACACTCAAGAAGCTGATAATAATTGGAAAAGTGAGTCTTATTTCACTGCAGTAGACCTTTATAAAAAGGCTTACACAAAAGAGAAAAATAGAACTGAGAAAATCAGAATAATTTTTCGTATTGGTGAATGTTATAGGCTAATTGAAAACCCTCAAATGGCAATTGAGTGGTATTTAAAGTCTGAAAAGGCAAAGTATGGTGTAGAAAACCCGTTACTTTTCTTTCATCTAGCAGAGACGCATAGACTAACAGGTAAATATTCAGAAGCTAAGGAATATTATAATCAATACAAACAGCTGGTTCCATCGGATCCAAAAGGTCAAGAGGGTTTTTTAGCTTGTGAAAAAGCAGAGAAATGGACGGAAAAGCCAACTGCTTATTTGGTGGAGAATGAATCTCAATTGAACTCAAAACAGTATGACTATTCACCCGCTTTGTTGGGTCGCAAAAGTGATGAGATGATTTTTGTTTCATCTCGTCCAGGTACAATGGGAAATGAGTTAGATAGCCGATCGGGTGAATCTTTTTCTGATTTGTTTTTCTCGGAGCAGGACCGAAAAGGTAAATGGAGTATTGCTAAGCCTCTAGCTCCTCCTGTCAACACGGAATTTAATGAAGGGTCTGCAACCATTACAGATAGAGATAAAGAAATTTATTACACACATTGTCCTATAGAAAAGAATAAATCACAAGGTTGTGAAATTTGGAAAGCAACAAAAAGAGCTACTGATTGGGTAGAACCGGTTAAAATGAAATTCTTTGATGATTCGGTTACGGTTGGTCATCCTTCCATAAGTTCCAAAGACCAGTTGTTGTTTTTCTCTTCGAATGCACCGAATGGTAAGGGTGGAAAGGATATTTGGTTCGTTGCATGGGATGATGAGACTGAAACATGGGGAGAACCTCAAAACGTTGAAAGTATAAATACTCCAGGTGATGAGATGTTTCCTTTTATTAAAAAAGATGGAACTTTATATTTTGCTTCAAATGGTCACATAGGCATGGGTGGCTTAGATATGTTTAAATCAGAGCAAACAGGAAAAAATCAATGGGGAGAGGCTGAAAACTTAAGATTCCCGTTGAATAGTCCTTCTCATGATTTCGGTATTGTTTTTATTGGGAATAAAGATAAAGGGTTCTTTGCATCTAATAGGGCTGGTGGTAAAGGAGGAGATGATATCTATTCTTTTAAATTACCGCCGATTATATACACTCTTACAGGAACAATTAGGGATATAGAGTGCAATAAACCCGTTTCTGGTGCAATTGTGAAATTAATAGGTACGGATGGAAGTTCGGTTGAAACTTTAACTGATGCACAGGGATTTTATCAATTCGATAAAAAAGAAAATGACGAGCGATATGTAATGGAAAATACTTCTTACACGGTTGTAGTTGCAAAGTCGTCTCCTGCAAAAAATATTTCTACTGATTGTTCATCAACGGATTACAGAAAGAGGGGATACCTTCAGGCAAAAGGACAGGAAACTACCGTTGCTGTTGAAAGGTCTACGGCTTTTGTAAAGGATTTTGGATTGCAGTGCTCAAACTGTGGTGAGATTAACTTTAGCACTGTATTGTATCAAGTTGCTCAATCTGAGTTAATGGTTACGCCTGATATTAATTCAAAAGATAGTTTGAACGATCTTTACCAAGTGCTTATTGAGAATCCAAATATTGTTATTGAACTTTTAGCGCATACCGATGCAAGAGGTGGAGATGCAGCGAATTTGGCGCTTTCGCAAGAAAGGTCGCAAAGCTGTGTGGATTACTTAATATCTAAAGGTATTGCTGCTGACAGATTGGTAGCTAAAGGTTTAGGTGAAACTTCGCCACTCAGGGTTACAAAAAATGGTACCACAACAGTTTACGATGAAGCATTCATTGGTTCACTTTCAACTAAACAAGAAAAAGAGGCTGCACATCAGGCAAATCGTCGGACTGTATTTTCTATTTTGCGTGATGATTATGTTCCTTCTGAGCCTGGGTCGGAAACTGTTCCTGAAGCTCCGGTAGGAGGAAATGAAGAAGGTGCTGGAGACCAGTAAAGAAATTAGGTAGCTTATTAGTAAAGAATAAGCACCCATAAAAACATTAGGCGTCTTATTTTTGAGACGCCTTTTTTTATTGCTAAATGACAACAAATTCAAGATATGATTTGCGAGGTGTATCGGCAGATAAGACCGATGTGCATAATGCTATAAAAAATGTAGACAAAGGTTTATTTCCAAAGGCGTTTTGTAAAATTGTCCCAGATTACCTTACCGGTAGCAAGGAACATTGTATTGTTATGCATGCTGATGGAGCAGGTACAAAATCCTCTCTGGCTTATGCGTATTGGAAAGAAACTGATGATATATCCGTTTGGAAAGGCATAGCTCAAGATGCACTCATTATGAATATTGATGATTTGATATGTGTGGGAGCAACTGAAAAAATAATGCTTTCGTCTACAATTGGTAGAAATAAGAACCTTATTCCAGGTGAAGTAATCTCTGCAATTATTAATGGAACGGAAGAATTACTTCAAAGTTTAAATGAATTTGGGGTTGAAATCTTTTCGACCGGCGGAGAGACTGCTGATTTAGGTGATTTAGTGAGAACTATTATTGTTGATAGCACAGTTGTTTCAAGAATGAAAAGGTCAGAAGTAGTTAATAATGCAAACATAAAATCGGGTGATGTTATTGTTGGAATGGCGTCGTTTGGCCAAGCAACATATGAAACTGAATATAATGGCGGAATGGGAAGTAATGGCCTTACATCTGCGAGGCATGATGTATTTTCAAAATTAATTGCTAAAAAATATCCAGAGACATTTGATGATTCAGTTCCTGAAGATTTGGTTTATTCCGGTACGAAAACACTTACTGATAATATTCAAAACTCGCCTCTAAATGCTGGGAAATTGGTGCTTAGTCCCACTAGAACTTATGCTCCTATAATTAAAGAAGTATTAGAACAACACCGAAATGAAATTTCTGGAATGGTCCATTGCAGTGGAGGAGCTCAGACTAAGGTTTTACATTTTGTTGATGAAGTTCATATAATTAAAGATAATTTATTTGAGACGCCTACTTTGTTCAAACTGATTCAAGAAGAATCTAGAACTGATTGGAAGGAGATGTATAAAGTATTCAATATGGGGCACAGAATGGAGGTATATTGCCCTCAAGAAATCGCAGAAAGTATAATTTCAATCTCCAAATCGTTCAATGTCGATGCTCAAATTATTGGTAGAGTAGAAGCCAGTGATAAAAAAGAATTGACAATCGAAACTAAACACGGAAAATTTCAATATTAAACATGTCCGATTTATTAGGAAAATTAGAACACATTCATAATCGATTCTTAGAAGTATCTGATTATATCGTAGACCCTGAAATTATCGCTGATATGAAGCGGTATGTAAAACTCAATAAGGAATATAAAGATCTTGAGGAAATTGAAGAAAAGTACAAAGAGTACAGTAATTTAATAAGCAACCTTGAATCCGCAAGAGAAATTTTGTCCTCTAAAGAAGATGCTGAGTTTAAAGAAATGGCTCAGATGGAATTTGATGAATTAAATCCAAGAAAGGATAGTTTAGAAGAGGAAATTAAGGTGCTTCTGATTCCTAAAGATCCGGAAGATGCTAAGGATGTTATTGTTGAAATTCGCGCAGGTACTGGTGGTGACGAGGCTTCAATTTTTGCAGGTGATCTTTATAGAATGTATTCAAAGTTTGCAGAAAAAAAAGGCTGGAAAGCCGAAATAATTGGAGTAAATGAAGGCACCTCAGGTGGGTTTAAAGACATTTCATTCTCTTTGAGCGGGGAAACTGTTTTTGGTGTTTTGAAATTTGAGAGGGGAGTGCACCGAGTTCAACGAGTTCCTGCCACTGAAAGTCAGGGTCGAGTGCATACTTCTGCTGCAACAGTTGCCGTTTTACCAGAAGTCGATGAAGTTGAAATTGAATTACGTAAAGATGATATTCGGGTAGATACTTATCGATCTTCTGGAGCAGGTGGTCAGCATGTAAATAAAACGGAATCAGCAGTTCGGTTAACTCATATTCCATCTGGGATTGTGGTAGAGTGTCAGGATGGCCGGTCACAGCATAAAAACAAGGATAAGGCAATGAAGGTGCTTCGGTCAAAATTATACGAAGTCGAGTTTGAGAAGCAAGAATTACAAAGAGCTACTGAGCGAAAATCTCAAGTTTCTTCAGGGGACCGTTCAGCAAAAATCCGCACTTATAATTGGCCTCAAGGTAGGGTTACTGATCATAGAATTGGGCTCAATCTTTATAACTTGGATAATATTATTAACGGTGATATTGATGAGATTGTTGAATCACTAAAGCTTGCAGAAAACGCTGAAAAATTACAAGCTGGTTTATCATTATAACTAATGACAAGAGCAGAATTAATCGATCAAATTAAACGTAAAAAATCCTTCTTGTGTGTTGGCTTGGATTCTGATATAAATAAGATTCCATCTCATTTGTTAGAATTTGAAGATCCAATTTTTGAGTTTAATAGAGCCATAATAGATGCAACTAAAGAATATGCGGTAGCGTATAAACCGAATATTGCTTTTTATGAGTCTACAGGAGCAAAAGGAATGGAAAGCCTTCGAAAAACACTTGAAATAATTCCGAAAGAGTGCTTCACTATCGCAGACGCAAAACGAGGTGATATAGGAAACACTGCAAGCATGTATGCAAAAGCATTTTTTGATAAATCAAGTTCAGGCTTTGACTTTGACTCAATAACTGTTGCACCATATATGGGCATAGATTCTGTAGTGCCATTTTTAGAATTTCAGAATAAATGGGCTATTGTGCTGGGACTAACCAGTAACCCTGGTTCAAATGACTTTCAGCAAAATGAGCTTAGGAATTCTAAACGGTTGTTTGAAGAAGTGGTTAGTAGGGTTATAACATGGGGTACAGCTAGTAATCTAATGTTTGTGGTAGGGGCAACAAGAGGAAAAGATATTGCGGCGGTTCGCAAGCAAGCCCCAAATCACTTCTTTTTGGTTCCTGGAGTCGGAAGTCAGGGCGGTAGCTTAGAAGAAGTAGTCGAATTTGGTATGAATAACGATTGTGGTTTACTAGTGAATTCTTCTCGAGGGATAATTTACGCTTCTAAAGGGCATGATTTTGCATCAATAGCAGGTAAAGAAGCTCAGAAGCTCCAATTGCAAATGCAAGAGCATTTAGAGTATCATAAAATCATCTAAACGGTGAAAGAAGAGCTCCTACATTTTATTTGGAAGTTCAAATTGATTGATAATCAAAAATTACAAACCTTATCAGGAATATCAATTAGTATAATCCAACCGGGTTTGGAGAATAATTCAGATGGTCCAGATTTTTTAAACGCTAGAGTTAAAATTGGAAATGAGGAATGGGTTGGTAATGTTGAAATTCACATCAACTCAAGTGATTGGTTAAAACACAATCATTCAGATAATCCAAAGTATAAAAATATAATTCTTCATGTTGTTTATTTCGAAGATAAGGAAATTGAAGAACTTACATTTCAAAAAACTCCTACTCTTGAATTGAAAGGGAAGCTATCACTAAAATTAATTGACCATTACCAGAGTTTAATGACTAATCGAAAATGGATTCCTTGTCAGGATGAAATAAACACTGTGGACGATTTTATTGTAAACTCTTGGCTAGATAGGTTATTGATTGAGCGTATTGAGAGAAAAACTGAATTTGTCCAATCGATTTTTGAGAAAAGTAGTTTTGATTGGAATCAAACTTTCTTCGTTGTATTATGCAGAGGATTCGGGTTTAAAAAAAATGCTGAAGGTTTTAGCATTTTGGCCAATAGAATTGGTTTCAAGGTACTTCAAAAAGAATATAATCACGGTGCTGAAAGTGTCGAAGCACTGTTTCTCGGTACTGCAGGGTTTTTACCGGAGTCTTCAAATCATTTTTATATACAAAAGCTTATTAAGCTTTTTACGTACCATAAATCAAAGTATAGTATTGAGGTAATGGAAAGTAAGCTTTGGGTTAGGGGAGGTGTCCGGCCTGCAAATCAACCTTTTGTGAGAATTATTCAGCTAATTAATTTTTTAGTTTCGTTAGGTAGGCCATTGCTTGAACTTATCGGCAATCAAATTTTAGTTGAAACGCAAAAAGTACTAAAGACGGATTCTAGCGGTTATTGGAAAAGTCATGATAGAATTGAAAACCCTAAGGTAAATGGAATACGTCCTATGGGTGAAAAATCTGTTGATGGAATTTTAATTAATAGTATTCTTCCTTTTCAGTTTTTTTATGCAAGGTGGATAAAAGATGAAAATTTGATGAATAAAAGTACCGAGCTTTTTGAAACAATAAGTCCAGAGGAAAATGTGATTATTACAAATTGGAAATCAATTGGGATTAAAGCAAAATCAGCAGGAAAAACTCAATCATTGATTGAGCTTAAAAATAACTACTGTTCGGAAAAAAAATGTTTATTTTGTAATATTGGCAGTCAAATATTAAAAACGTGATAGAAAGAATTCAAGCATTTTTTGAAAAACAAGCATTCGGTGTATGCGAATACTTAGGAAATAAACTGGGAATAAGAACTACTATTATTCGCAAGTATTTCATTTATCTTTCATTTATCACATTAGGATCTCCTTTAATTCTGTATCTGATCTTTGCTTTTTTTCTAGAAAACCGATCTTTTTTTAGAAGTAATAAGCATTCTGTTTGGGATCTTTAGATCATGTTTAGCTAGACCTTCAAATATTTTAAAGGGTTCTATACCTCCATAATAACTCTTGCTGTTATTATCCTTTGGGGATAATTGGCTATATGTAAATTATGGATGGTTAAATTCATTTTATATTACTGTTTAGTCATTTGTTTGTAAGCAGATTAAGCCGTTTTCTGATCTAAGAAAATTTATTATTCCCTGTTTAATCATCACGATATTGGTGCCTTCTCTTATATTTTTAATGCAATTGGTGTTGAAGTGGTAAATACCGTTATTGCTTTAAAGATTACAGATTCGGTCAGGAAATAAAAATCTTAGGAATTACCTTATAATTTATGGCTTTAGAAATAATTTTGAGGTGTCTATACAGCACTGGATATTGCAGAACAGACCATTTATCATTTTAAAAAAAGAATTAGAGAAATTAAAAGGCATGAAAATATGCTGTATTTGAAGCTGACGTAGTTGATGAAATTAATTTTGTCAGAGCAGGTATTTCTGAAGTAAACTCATTAATAACTGACCTTATACGTGTTGCAGATAATGTTTTTGTAGTGCTAACTGCGCACCAATTAAATTCTAATTTCACCATAATAATCCGTGCAACTAATCCCAAAACAGAAGTAAAATTAAGATTGTCAGGATCAAATAATGTCATTATGCCTGATCTGCTAGGTTGTAATCATATGACAGAGCTCGTCACCGCAATTGATGTAAATGAGTTTTTGGGTAAACTTTCATTACTAAGCGGTGGTAGTGTCAATTGGGAAGAGCTTACACTAGAACCAGTTGATGAGCGACTAATTTTAGTTTCTGACTTTGAAATTAAAGATTCAAGTCTATTGAGCATAATTGGATTGAAAAAGTGTAGGGTAAGGGCTGTATTTTTAATTCAAGTTAATGATACAAAAATTGAAAAAGCAGATAAAGTTTTTGTTCTCGATAAAAAAACACTAGTATTCTCTTATGAAAACTCGATCTAATTTAGCTCTTGCAGTGAATTTTATTTTTATTTTTCATGATATAGATTCTGAATTCCAATCAGTCTTCATGTATCAGTCAAATTCACTCTTGCTTCTTTAGCATTTTCATATATATTTGGATTTCACGCCTAAAATTTATAGTTGATGATTTTAAAGAGCAATCTACGCTTTATAATAGCTTCTTTTCTGTTAAACCTAATTGCCTTTTCAGGATTTGCGCAAGATTCAAATTCTAAGAGTTTGGATCAGCTGATTAACGAAAATTTTCAGCCAATTACAGATGCAATAAACGCAGTTATATTCTTTACTATTCCTATAACTTCTGAAATTAAGATTCCTTTTGTATTAATCTGGCTTTTGTTTGGAGCAGTGTTGTTCACGGGTTATTTTAAGTTTATCAATATACGTGGATTTAAGCATGCTATTGATGTGGTTCGAGGAAAGTATGATGATCCAAATGATCCAGGAGAAGTTTCGCATTTTCAAGCGCTTACTGCGGCCCTTTCTGGAACTGTAGGCGTTGGTAATATCGCTGGTGTCGCTATGGCGATATCCATTGGTGGACCAGGAGCGACATTTTGGATGATTATCGCAGGATTGTTTGGTATGTCATCCAAATTTTTAGAGTGTACTCTTGGTGTAAAATATAGAATCCAGAACCCTGATGGTAGCGTAAGCGGTGGCCCAATGTATTATCTGAGTGCAGGTTTAGCAAAAACTAGATTTGCTGGATTGGGTAAAGTATTGGCAGTTCTATTTGCAATAGCATGCATTGGTGGGTCCTTTGGTGGCGGAAACATGGTTCAAATTAATCAAGCGACTCAACAATTTATTTCAGTCACTGGTGGAGAAGAAAGTTTTCTTTATGGACAATCATGGATTTTTGGTCTTGTAATGGCTGTAGTGGTTGGTCTTATAATTATTGGTGGTATTAAGAGTATCGCTAAGGTAACTGATAAAATAGTTCCATTTATGGTCGGTGTTTACTTATTGGCTGCGATTTGTGTTATCCTTTTCAATATTCCTGCGATTCCTGGTGCTTTTAATGAAATAATTAGTGGTGCGTTTGATTCTCCTGCAATTTTTGGTGGATTTATTGGTGTACTGATTCAAGGTTTTAAAAGGGCTGCATTTTCAAATGAAGCGGGAATAGGTTCCGCTTCAATTGCGCATTCCGCGGCAAAAACAGATGAGCCTGTCAGTGAAGGAATCGTTGCGCTCTTAGAGCCATTTATTGATACTGTAGTCGTTTGTACTATGACTGCTTTGGTAATAATCGTTACTGGAAGTTACGACCCAAGTGCCTCATCAAATGCTGGTATCCAGTTGACATCGAACGCCTTTGGGTCTGTATTCAGCTGGTTTCCTATAGTACTTTCTGTTGCAGTAATATTATTCGCTTTATCTACTATGATTTCTTGGTCCTACTATGGGTTAAAGGCTTGGACGTATTTGTTCGGAGAAAACCCGTTTTCTAAAAATTTATATAAATTCATTTTCTGTATTTTCATAGTAATTGGATCAAGTATGAGTTTAGGTGCTGTTTTTGATTTTGGGGATGCGATGATTTTTGCGATGGCATTTCCAAATATTTTGGGTTTAATTATGCTTTCATCTGAAGTAAAAGATGATTTAGCGAGCTATCTAAAACGGCTTAAAACAGGAGAAATAAAACGCTTCGATTAGACTTGGTTAAAAGACAATTCAATTTAACCGACCACTTACTTGAACTCTTTGATACATTCAAGCACGAAAGAAAAGGAGTTTTATTTTTTTCTTTCTTGATTATACTTGCCTTGATCTTTCATTTTTCTCTTGATTACTGGGTGGAAGCCCCAAGTATTAATACGCACCAATTAGATAGTTTAATTTCAGAATCAGTCGAGGTTTCTAATACATCAGTGCCTAGAAAATCGAATGTTAAACCGAAAACTATTGACCCAAACACTGCAGGCAAAGCAGGCTGGATACAGCTTGGATTTTCAGAGAAACAAGTAAAATCAATTTTGAACTATCGTTCAGCGATCGGTGGTAAGTTCAAGGATATTAACCACATTCAAAAAATTTACATAATTGATAGTTTTAAATTTTCAAAGATTAAATCATATCTATCTATAGAAACTCACAAAATTCTAGATAATGTAGCACCTGTTGTCCCAAGTGGGAAAACTTCTAAAAGGGTAAAAAAAGAATCACGAACAAGTTTATTTGTCTTTGATCCAAACAAAATTTCTTATGATAGTTTGCTGCTTCTAGGCTTTCATTCTAAACAAGCGTCTAGTCTGATAAAATATAGAGAGAAAATTGAATACTTTGGAAGTTCCTCTGACCTTTTGAAACTATACCTATATAATGAAAGTGATCATAAGAAATATGCTTTTTTTGTTCAGATAGACTCTAAGTATTTAGAGCTTCTCAGTAAAAATAATTCGCTAAAGACTTTTGAAACTAAAATTATTGAATTGAATACTGCCGATACTGCACAGTTAATGCAAATTAGAGGGGTTGGCCCATATTACGCAGCAAAAATTATCCAATATCGAAATGCTTTAGGTGGTTATTTTGATAAGAAGCAACTGTATGAGATCAAAAAAATTCCGAAAGAGAGAATGGATATTATAATAAAAAGCGTTTTTACTGATGGAAAGCAGGTAAAAAAGATCAGAATAAATAACTGCGAATTCAAAGAATTGCTTGCTCATCCTTATTTTGATTATTATGAGACTAAACTTTTGTTCGATTATCGAAACGAACACGTAAAATTCATTTATTTGCAGGATCTAAAAAAAACAGGTCCTTTGCCTGACTACTATATTGATAAAGTCGGGCATTACCTAATATTTGACTAAATGATTTCTGAAGAATTAGATAAAGCAATACGTACTATTCCCGATTTCCCCAAAGCAGGAATTAATTTTAAGGATATTACTCCAGTATTAATGGATGCGAATCTTTGTAAGAAAATAACTCAGGATATTTATGATCAATTTACTGATATAAAAATTGATGTAGTAATTGGTGTTGAATCCAGGGGTTTTCTATTTGGAATGTTAATCGCTCAACTCTTCAATATCCCATTTGTTACCGTTAGAAAGAAGGGTAAATTACCTCATAAAACTATATCTTATAAGTACGATTTGGAATATGGTTCTGCAGAAATTGAAATGCACATTGATGCAATAAAACCTGGTAGTAATGTATTGGTGCATGATGATTTATTAGCGACAGGTGGAACTGCTATGGCTGCCGCAGAGTTGGTAAGACAGTCAGGAGGTAACATTGCTGGGTTTGCATTTTTAGTAGAACTAGAGGCCCTCAAAGGAAGCGCAATTTTGAATGATTATTCAAAAAAAATATATAGCATAACAACTTATTAATCGCAGTAATATGAATTTTACAACAACAGAAAACCAAACAATGATTCGCGATATGGTTCGTGATTTTGCAGAAAAAGAAATACGCCCAAACATTATGAAGTGGGATGAGGCAGAAGAATTTCCAGTTGACTTATTTCATAAATTAGGTGATTTAGGTCTAATGGGCGTTTTAGTTCCGACGGAGTATGGTGGAAGTGGATTTGGCTATATGGAATACATAACTGTAGTCTCTGAAATAGCAAAAGTCTGTGGTTCTATTGGTTTGAGTGTAGCTGCTCATAATTCCTTGTGTACAGGGCATATAATGTACTTTGGTAATGAGGAACAGAAGAGAAAATATTTACCGAAGTTGGCAACTGGAGAATGGCTAGGAGCCTGGGGGCTTACTGAGCAGAATACGGGTTCCGATGCTGGAGGAATGAATACTGTTGCCGTTGATAAAGGCGATTATTTTCTACTGAACGGATCTAAAAATTTTATCACTCATGGAAAGTCTGGAAATGTTGCGGTCGTAATTGCACGTACAGGTGAAAAAGGAGATTCACATGGTATGACAGCTTTTGTTGTAGAACGTGAAACTGAGGGCTTTTCTGCAGGTAAAAAAGAGCGCAAATTAGGAATGAGAGCTTCTGAAACAACAGAAATGATTTTTCAGGACTGTAAGATTCCTAAAGAAAATGTTTTAGGCGAAATTGGTGGTGGTTTCGTGCAATCAATGAAAGTTTTAGATGGTGGTAGAATTTCTATTGCTGCCCTATCATTAGGTATTGCGAAAGGAGCCTTTGAAGCTTCAGTAAAATATTCCAAAGAAAGAGAACAATTCGGTAAACCAATTTCTGAATTTCAAGCCATTGGATTCAAACTAGCCGACATGGCGACCGAAATTGAGGCTTCAGAGCTTCTTATTCTTCAGGCGGGAGATATGAAGAATAAGGGTAAGAAAATGACAAAAGAGTCAGCTTTTGCAAAGTATTTTGCTTCTGAAGTATGCGTCCGTGTAAGCACTGAAGCAGTTCAGATTTTTGGTGGTTATGGATATACAAAAGATTTTCCTGTCGAAAAATTCTATAGAGACAGCAAATTATGTACTATAGGTGAGGGAACTAGTGAAATTCAAAAACTAGTAATTGCTAGAGAAATATTAAAATAAAATTGTTGCACAAGTAGAAAGTAATATTACTTTTGCATTCTAGATTTAAAAAAGATAGTTAATTATGCTGATTATTCCAATAAAAGAAGGTGAAAACATTGATCGTGCAGTAAAAAAGTACAAGAAGAAATTCGAACGTACGGGCACTATGAGAGAATTACGTGATCGTCAAAAATTCACTAAACCTTCTGTACGAAATAGAGAAAAGCTATTAAAAGCTATCTATTTGGAACAAAAGAGACTTGCTGAAGAGTAGAAATACTTTTAACATCATATACAAGACTTACAGGTCATAGATTTTTTAAATTTATGGCCTGTTCTGTTTTATGGCACTTAGTAATTATCTTCAATATTTAGAAAGCGAGAAAAGAACCTCGCCTCATACCATAACTGCCTATAAAGCAGATATAGAATCTTTTCAAAGTTTTTTAGAAGAAGAATTTGATCAACCCGAACTAATTGCTGCGACTCCACAAATGCTGAGGAGCTGGATGGCTTCCTTAATAGAAACGAATATAGTTTCAAGATCTGTTAATCGAAAACTATCATCCCTTAGAGGCTTTTATAAATTTGAGATTAAGGACGGGAATCTAGATAAGAATCCTTGCAAGCATATTTTGGGGCCAAAAATGAGCAAGCGTCTTCCCTCGTTTGTTGAAGAGAAGGCTATTAATAATCTTAATATTTTAGTTAAAGAAAATGAAAACACCTTTGAGCAATCAAGGGATTTCCTAATTTTCGAGATACTTTATGCTACTGGTATGAGACAGGCTGAACTATTAGGCTTAAAGCATACCGATATTGATGTTACTCAAAATCAGGTAAGAGTTCTAGGGAAGAGGAATAAAGAGCGCTTGATTCCTGTTTCGGATAATTTGATTGCGCTAATAACAGAATTTCATAATTTGAAATTTAATCTTGGACTGAATTCTGACTTTATAATAATTACAAATTCGGGAAAAAAAGCATATCCAAAGTTGATTTACCGATCAATAAACTCTACCTTGTCCACTGTAACAACGATGGACAAGAAAAGTCCTCATGTTCTTAGACATACTTTCGCAACACATGTATTGAATAACGGTGCAGATCTAAATGCTGTCAAGGAGCTTTTAGGTCATGCTAATTTGAGTGCAACTCAAATATACACCCATAACACATTTGAGAAATTAAAAAACATTTATAAACAAGCTCATCCCCGAGCATAAAATTAAGGAGCAAACATGAAAGTAAAGATTCATTCTATCCATTTTGATGCTGACGAAAAATTGGAATCCTTTATAGGTAAACGATTAGATAAGTTAGACCAATATTTTGATAACATTATCGAAGGAGAAGTGTTTTTGAAATTGGATAATGCCGATAATAACGAAAACAAAATCACTGAAATTAAATTATTAGTACCCGGAGGAGATTTATTTGTGAAAAAACAATGTAGATCATTTGAAGAGGCAACTGACCTTGCAATCGAAGCATTAAGAAGGCAGGTAAAGAAATACAAGGAAAAAAAGAGACAAGTATAGTCTCTTTTTTACAGTAAATAGACGTCCAATAATCCAATCAGGAGCATCCAAAATATTCATTTAAATTTTTTTTTAAAACGTTCACTGTCGAACGTTTTTCTTTTTTACATTTGCAGACCCTTTTATAGCCTTCAAAGCTGTAGGGGAATTGTTCTTTTTTTAAGAATATTGCCGGTGTAGCTCAGTTGGCCAGAGCAGCTGATTTGTAATCAGCATGTCGGGGGTTCGAATCCCTCCACCGGCTCCTTGATGGGGAGGTTCCAGAGCGGCCAAATGGGGCAGACTGTAAATCTGTTGCGAAAGCTTCGAAGGTTCGAATCCTTCTCTCCCCACCAAAAATCCTCTGTTGGGTCAGTGGATAATTAAAAGCGGAAGTAGCTCAGTTGGTAGAGCATCAGCCTTCCAAGCTGAGGGTCGCGAGTTCGAATCTCGTCTTCCGCTCTTTTTTAGCCGGTGTAGCTCAGGGGTAGAGCGCTTCATTGGTAATGAAGAGGTCACGAGTTCAATTCTCGTCATTGGCTCTGGTTTTAGAATAAAGATTGTAGTATATATATTATTGAACTCAAATAACAACTCGTAAATTTAAATAGCTATGGCTAAGGAAAAATTCGATCGTTCGAAACCGCATTTAAATGTTGGTACTATTGGTCACGTTGATCATGGTAAAACTACGTTGACGGCAGCGATCACTAAAACACTAGCTGACAAAGGATTGTCAGAAGTTCGGGATTTCGCATCAATTGATAATGCTCCTGAAGAAAAAGAAAGAGGTATTACTATTAATACTTCGCATGTTGAATACCAAACTGAAAACAGACATTACGCGCACGTAGATTGTCCAGGTCACGCAGATTACGTTAAGAACATGGTTACTGGTGCCGCTCAAATGGACGGTGCTATTTTAGTAGTTGCTTCTACTGATGGACCTATGCCTCAGACTCGTGAGCATATTCTTCTAGCTCGTCAGGTAGGTGTTCCAAGATTGGTTGTATTCATGAATAAAGTGGATATGGTTGATGACGATGAACTTCTTGAGTTAGTTGAAATGGAAATCAGAGAATTACTTGATTTTTATGATTACGACGGAGATAATACGCCAATCATTCAAGGTTCTGCTTTGGGTGCTTTAGAAGGTAAAGAAGAATGGCAAGAAAAAGTCATGGAACTTATGGGTGCTGTTGATACTTGGATCGAGCAACCACCGCGTGAAGTGGATAAGGATTTTCTAATGCCAGTTGAGGATGTTTTCTCTATTACTGGTCGTGGAACTGTGGCTACAGGAAGAATTGAGACTGGTATTATTAACTCTGGAGAAGAAGTTGATATTATTGGATTTGGAGCAGAAAAATTAAAATCAGTTGTTACTGGTGTTGAAATGTTCCGTAAGATTTTGGATAGAGGCGAAGCTGGAGATAACGTGGGTCTTCTTTTAAGAGGTATCGAAAAAGAAGCTATCAAGCGTGGAATGGTTATCGTTAAGCCAGGGTCAGTTACTCCTCACACTAAATTCAAAGCAGAGATTTATGTGTTGAAAAAAGAAGAAGGTGGACGACATACTCCATTTCATAACAACTACCGTCCTCAGTTTTATTTGAGAACAACAGATGTTACTGGAGAAATAGTACTTCCTAAGGATCGCGAAATGGTTCTTCCTGGAGATAACCTTACTATTGAAGTAAATCTTATCGCAGCAGTAGCTGTTAATAAAGGATTGAAGTTTGCAATTCGAGAAGGTGGTAGAACGGTAGGTGCAGGTCAAGTTACTGATATTATTGAATAATAATTCGTTCTTTATAGATATAGAATACAGAGAAAGGTGTCCCGATTTTTCGGGATACTTTTCATTTGTTTAATTAATGTGGGTGTTGCGCCTTCAGATTTTGAAGGTTAGAACAATGGTGTTCTAGGATGAAATTATCGGTTAACGCTTATCTACGGGTGTGGCTCAGCTGGTAGAGCAGTGGTCTCCAAAACCAAAGGTCGTAGGTTCGATCCCTACCACCCGTGCAAGTAAAAAGAAGTAAAGAAATGGCAGATGTAAGGGCATATATGAAAGAGACTTATGACGAGATGGTTCATAAGGTAAGTTGGCCAACGTGGAAGAACTTGCAGAATAGTGCTGTTGTGGTTCTTTTTGCAACGTTCATATTCGCTGTTGTGATCTATATAATGGATCTAGGTTTTGGTCAATTGATGGATTTGATTTATACCAAAATTTTTAACTAAACTACAGGTCTTTGCATGGCACAAGAAATTAAAAAACGTTGGTATGTTGTTCGCGCAATCAGCGGAAAAGAAAAAAAGGTAAAGGAATATATTGAGATGGAAGTAGATCGCATGAAAATGACGGACTATGTAGCTCAAATTTTAATCCCTACCGAAAAAGTTTTTCAAATTAGAAACGGTAAAAAAGTATCCAAGGAAAGGAACTTTTTCCCTGGTTATGTTCTTATTGAGGCATGTCTCTTAGGAGAAGTTCCTCACGTTATTAAAAACGTGCCGAATGTTATCGGTTTTCTTGGTGGAGAAAAAGGCGGAGAGCCAATGCCATTAAGACAAACTGAAGTAAATAGAATTTTAGGAAAAGTTGACGAGCTTGCAGAAAGTGATCAAGAAATGAACATACCATTTATCATTGGTGAAACAGTGAAAGTAATAGATGGGCCGTTCAATTCATTCTCGGGTACAATCGAAGAGATTAACGAAGAGAAGAAAAAGCTTAAAGTAATGGTGAAGATTTTCGGAAGAAAAACTCCACTTGAATTAAGCTACATGCAAGTCGAGAAAGAGTAATGTCTGCTTCCAAGCGATAATTATAAATAGTTCGTAAGAACTGAATAGGTAAATTTTAAAAACATGGCGAAAGAAGTAAGTGGCCTGATCAAGTTACAGATTAAGGGCGGAGCTGCAAACCCTTCACCACCGGTAGGGCCTGCATTAGGTGCGAAAGGTGTGAATATTATGGAGTTCTGTAAACAGTTCAATGGGCGAACTCAGGATAAAGCCGGTAAAGTGCTTCCAGTTATCATTACCGTTTATTCTGACAAATCTTTTGAATTTGTTATTAAAACTCCTCCTATTGCCGTTCAAATTAAAGAAACTTTAAAATTGAAGTCTGGTTCACCTGAACCAAATAGAAAGAAAGTTGCTGAAATTAAATTGGATGACGTTAGGAGAATTGCCGAAGACAAAATGCCTGATTTAAACTGTTTCACAGTTGAGTCTGCTATGAAGATGGTGGCAGGAACTGCTCGAAGCATGGGTGTGACTGTAAAGAAGTAATTGAGTCTTAAATAAAACAAGTAATGGCTACATTAACAAAAAAGAAGAAAGAAGCAATTGCGAAAGTAGATAGTGAAAAACTATACTCTGTAAAAGATGCTGTAAGCACTATTAAAGAGATTTCATTAACGAAATTCGATGCTACTGTGGATATCGCTGTGCGTTTAGGGGTTGATCCTCGAAAGGCAAATCAAATGGTAAGAGGTACAGTGACCTTGCCTCATGGAACTGGTAAAGACACAAAAGTTTTGGTCCTTTGTACTCCTGACAAGGAGGAAGAAGCGAAAGAAGCTGGAGCTGATTTTGTTGGTCTTGATGAGTACGTTGAAAAAATCAAAGGTGGATGGACTGACGTTGACGTCATTATCACTATGCCTTCGGTTATGGGTAAGGTTGGTGCTTTGGGTAGAATATTAGGTCCTCGTGGTCTTATGCCAAACCCAAAAACAGGAACTGTTACTATGGATATAGCAAAAGCTGTAACTGAAGTTAAAGCTGGAAAAATCGATTTTAAAGTTGATAAATACGGTATTATACATGCTTCATTCGGTAAAGCATCATTTGATGTAGAAAAGCTAGATGAGAACGCTCAAGAATTGTTGCAAACCTTGGTAAAACTAAAACCTGCTTCGTCTAAAGGTGTTTATATGAAAAGCATTTTTATTAGTAGCACTATGAGTCCAAGTGTAGCGGTGGATCCAAAAACAATCTCCGCGTAGGCGGAGAGTGAATCTCTTTAAAAAACAATTATGACAAGAGAAGAAAAGTCACAAATCGTAGAGGGTCTCTCAGAAAGATTAACTAGTGCTGGCGTTATATACCTCGCAGATACTGCTGGTATGAATGCAGAATCAACTTCTAAACTCAGAAGAATGTGTACAACTAAAGAAGTTCAGCTTCAAGTTGTAAAGAATACACTTCTAAAAAGAGCAATGGAAAATGTTGATGGACGTGACTATTCAGAGTTATTCGGAGTATTGAAAGGAAATACTGCGTTAATGACTGCTGAAATGGGCAATGTTCCGGCAAAGTTGATTAAGGAATTCAGAAAGAAAGGAGAACTACCTTTGTTAAAAGGTGCATGGGTTGAAGAATCGGTTTATATAGGTAATGCGCAGTTAGATACATTAGCAAGTCTCAAATCTAAAAATGAGCTTATTGCAGATGTTATAATGTTGTTGCAATCTCCTGCTAAAAACGTTATTTCGGCTCTTAGTTCAGGTGGAAACACGCTTTCTGGAATCGTTAAAACTCTTTCAGAGCGATCTGAATAATTTGATTAAATAATTTATTAAGTACACAATTAAAATTCAATAAAATGGCTGATTTAAAAGCGTTTGCTGAGCAACTAGTTAACCTAACGGTAAAAGAAGTTAGCGAGCTTGCAGAAATCTTAAAAGAAGAATACGGTATTGAGCCTGCTGCTGCCGCAGTGGCTGCTGCACCTGCAGGTGGAGGCGGAGACGCTGAAGCTGCTGAGGAACAGACTGAATTCGATGTAATCCTTAAAGCTGGTGGTCCAAACAAACTTAAAGTAGTTAAGTTGGTTAAGGAACTTACTGGTCAAGGGCTGAAAGAAGCTAAAGCGCTCGTAGACGGTGCTCCTGAAGCAATTAAAGAAGGAGTTCCCAAAGATGAAGCTGAAGCACTTAAAGCTCAATTGGAAGAAGTTGGAGCTGAGGTTGAGCTTAAGTAACTTTCAACAATAATTTATACTAAAGGTTTAGACCCCATGCGGGTCTAAACCCTTTGGTGTTTATAGTAGTAACTCATTTTTTTTGTCTAATTAATTGCCTTTAAGTTCCATGATTCAGCAGGAAACAAACAGTAAAAGGATAAATTTCGGGACCACGAAGAACCGATTGGAATACCCAGATTTTCTGGATATTCAAATAAAGTCATTTCAAGATTATTTTCAACTTGAAACTACTCCTGAAAACAGAGAGCAGGAAGGTCTCTTTAAAGTATTTAGTGAGAATTTCCCTATTACGGATGCTAGAAATAACTTCGTATTAGAATTCTTAGATTACTTTATCGATCCTCCACGTTACTCGATACAAGAAACTATAGAAAGAGGATTAACGTACAGTGTTCCTCTTAAAGCAAAGCTGAAACTTTATTGTACCGATCCGGAACATGAGGATTTTGAAACTATCGTTCAAGATGTGTATTTGGGAACTATTCCTTACATGTCTCCAAAAGGTGCTTTTATCATTAATGGTGCTGAACGTGTTGTAGTTTCTCAATTACATCGTTCCCCTGGTGTATTTTTTGGTCATAGCTTTCACGCGAACGGTACTAAATTGTATTCTGCTCGGGTTATTCCATTTAAAGGTTCTTGGATAGAATTTGCAACTGACATAAATTCTGTAATGTATGCATACATTGACAGAAAGAAAAAATTGCCTGTTACTACTTTATTAAGAGCAATTGGCTACGAAAGTGACAAGGATATCCTTGAGATTTTTGATTTAGCCGATGAAGTTAAAGTAAATAAAACCCAACTAAAAAAAGTAAAAGGTCGCAAGTTAGCAGCCCGTGTACTTAAAACTTGGTTCGAAGATTTCGTTGATGAGGATACAGGTGAAGTTGTATCAATTGAAAGAAACGAAGTAATTGTTGATCGTGAAACCATTCTTGAGGATGAGCACGTTGACATCATCATGGACTCAGGTTCAAAGACTATTCTTCTTCATAAAGAAGATACGAATGCAGCAGATTATACAATTATCTATAATACGTTGCAAAAAGATCCTTCAAATTCTGAAATTGAAGCAGTAGAGCATGTTTACCGTGTGCTTAGAAACGCTGAACCGCCTGATGAAGAAACAGCTCGTGGAATAATCGACAAGTTGTTTTTCTCTGACAAGCGTTATGATTTAGGTGAAGTTGGACGTTACAGGATCAACAAAAAACTAGGTCTTGATATTGACATGGACACTAAAATATTGTCCAAACAAGATATCATTGAAATCATAAAATATTTAATCAAATTAATCAACGCTAAGACTGATGTTGATGATATTGATCACTTATCAAATAGAAGAGTAAGAACAGTTGGGGAACAATTGTTTAATCAATTTGGTGTTGGTTTAGCGCGTATGGCTAGAACGATTCGTGAAAGAATGAATGTTCGAGACAACGAGGTTTTTACTCCTATTGACTTGATTAATGCAAAAACACTTTCTTCTGTAATAAATTCATTTTTTGGAACAAACCAGTTGTCCCAGTTTATGGATCAAACGAATCCACTGTCTGAGGTCACTCACAAAAGAAGAATGTCAGCCCTAGGGCCTGGAGGTCTTTCTAGAGAGCGAGCTGGTTTTGAAGTTCGTGATGTCCATTACACTCACTACGGTCGATTGTGTACAATTGAAACACCTGAAGGACCAAATATTGGTTTGATTTCTTCAATGTGTGTTTATGCCAAAGTGAATAAATTGGGGTTTATCGAGACACCTTACCGTGCGGTAACTGATGGTGTAGTAGATTTAAATTCTAATGTAACTTATTTAGCTGCTGAAGAAGAAAATGGTCACACCATTGCTCAGGCTAATGCTGTTATTACAGATAAAGGAGAATTTCAATCAGAAAAAGTTAAAGCACGTTATGAAGGTGACTTCCCTGTAGTAACTCCGAAAGAGATTACTTTAATGGACGTAGCTCCAAATCAGATTGCTTCAATTGCGGCTTCACTTATTCCATTCTTGGAACATGATGATGCAAACCGTGCATTGATGGGGTCTAACATGCAGAGACAAGCTGTACCTTTATTGCGTGCAGAGTCTCCAATTGTAGGCACCGGACTTGAGCAACCTGTTGCAGAAGATTCAAGAGTTCTTTTAGCTGCAGAAGCAGAAGGAACAATTCAGTATGTTGATGGTAGAAAAATTACTATCAAGTACGACCGTACTGCTGAAGATGAATTAGTTTCATTTGGTGATGGGGTTGAGTCATATAACTTGATCAAGTTTGCAAAAACAAATCAAACTACCAGTATAAATCACAAGCCTATCGTAAAGCCAGGTGAGAGAGTATACAAAGGACAAGTATTGGTTGAAGGTTATGCAACTCAAGATGGCGAATTAGCATTGGGTCGAAACCTAATGGTAGCTTTTATGCCTTGGAAAGGTTACAACTTTGAAGATGCAATTGTTATTTCTGAAAACGTTGTAAAAGACGATATCTACACTTCGGTTCATATTGAAGAGTATTCTTTAGAAGTAAGAGATACAAAATTGGGTCTTGAAGAATTAACAGCTGATATTCCTAATGTAAGTGAGGAAGCTACAAGAAACCTTGACGAAAATGGATTGGTTAGAGTTGGAACTCACGTTAAGGAGGGCGATATTCTCATTGGAAAAATTACTCCTAAAGGAGAAACAGATCCAACTCCAGAGGAAAAATTACTTCGAGCAATATTTGGTGATAAGGCCGGTGATGTAAAAGATGCATCATTGAAAGTATCTCCTTCTGTTCAAGGTGTTGTAGTAGAGAAGAAATTATTCTCTAGAAAAATAAAAGATAGAAAAGCTAAGGCTGAAGAGAAGACTCAGCTTGAAGAAGTTGAAGGAAGTTACAATAAAGAATTGGAGACTCTTAAGTCTGCATTGGTTGACAAACTATTCAGCATTGTTAGCGGTAAGACTTCTCAAGGAGTTTTGAATAACTACAAGGAGGAAATTATTCCTAAAGGAACAAAATTCACTCTTAAGCTTTTAAATACAGTTGATTATAGTGATATCAGTGCTTCAGGATGGACTACTGACGAATCTAAAAATGACTTGATAAAAAGATTACTACACAACTTCCACGTTAAAGCTAGCGAGTTTGTGGGTATAATGAAGCGTGCGAAATTCAAAATTTCTATCGGTGATGAATTGCCTCCAGGAATCGTTCAATTAGCAAAAGTTTTCTTGGCTAAGAAGAGAAAACTTAAGGTTGGTGATAAAATGGCTGGACGTCATGGTAACAAAGGTATTGTTGCTAAAATTGTTCGTCAAGAAGATATGCCATTTATGGAAGATGGAACTCCGGTGGATATCGTATTGAATCCGTTGGGTGTGCCTTCAAGAATGAACCTTGGACAGATTTATGAAACTGTATTAGGATGGGCTGGATTGAGATTGGGTGTGAAATTCGCAACTCCAATTTTTGATGGGGCTACTCTTCAGCAGATTCATGAGTATTCTCAAAAAGCAGGAATTCCAGAAATGGGAAGAACACAATTGTATGATGGAGGAACAGGTGAGAATTTTGATCAGCCCGCAACAGTTGGTGTTATCTACATGCTGAAACTTCATCATTTAGTTGATGATAAAATGCATGCACGTTCAATAGGACCATATTCATTAATTACGCAACAACCATTGGGTGGTAAAGCTCAATTTGGGGGTCAGCGTTTTGGAGAGATGGAAGTATGGGCACTTGAGGCATTTGGTGCAGCAAACATTCTACAGGAAATTCTTACGGTTAAGTCCGATGATGTTATCGGAAGGGCAAAAACTTATGAGAAAATTGTGAAAGGTGAGAATATGCCAACACCGGGAATTCCGGAATCATTCAACGTGTTATTGCACGAAATGAGAGGTTTGTGTTTAAATATCACTTTAGATTAATTAAAGAATTATCCAGTTTCAAACTAGAATAAAAGATGGCTTTAAGAAAAGAAAATAAAGTTAACAGCGAATTCAACAGAATTACCATAAGTCTTGCCTCTCCAGAGCTTATTCTGGAGCAGTCAAGAGGTGAAGTGCTCAAGCCAGAGACGATTAATTATCGTACCTACAAGCCAGAGCGTGACGGGTTATTTTGTGAAAGAATTTTCGGTCCTGTAAAAGATTACGAATGTCATTGTGGCAAATACAAACGTATCCGTTACAAGGGTATTATTTGTGACCGTTGTGGTGTTGAAGTTACAGAGAAGAAAGTTCGAAGAGAAAGAATGGGACATATTGCACTTGTTGTGCCTGTCGCTCATATCTGGTACTTCAAATCGCTACCTAATAAAATCGGTTACTTACTAGGTCTTCCAAGTAAGAAGTTAGATACTATTATTTACTACGAACGTTACGTCGTAATCCAAGCTGGATTAGGAACAAGCGCAGAAGGTGAAGAATTGAATGTATTGGATTTCTTAACAGAAGAAGAATACCTTGATATTTTAGACAAAATTCCAAATGATAACCAGTATCTAGACGATACTGATCCGAACAAGTTTATCGCAAAAATGGGCGCGGAAGCGCTTTATGATTTGTTGAGAAATGCTGATTTGGATAAGTTATCTTATGAACTAAGACACAAGGCAAACACTGAAACTTCTCAGCAACGTAAGAATGAAGCGTTGAAAAGACTTCAAGTTGTTGAAGCATTCAGAGAAGCACAATCACACATGGACAATAGGCCAGAGTGGATGATTGTAAAAGTGGTGCCTGTAATTCCACCAGAATTACGTCCATTGGTTCCTTTGGATGGAGGTCGTTTTGCAACTTCTGATTTAAATGATCTTTATCGTCGTGTTATTATCAGAAACAATCGTCTTAAACGTCTACTAGAAATTAAGGCTCCTGAAGTAATTCTTAGAAATGAGAAACGTATGCTTCAAGAAGCTGTTGATTCATTGTTTGATAACTCCAGAAAATCTTCTGCAGTTAAAACTGAATCTAATAGAGCTTTAAAATCTCTTTCTGATTCATTGAAAGGTAAGCAAGGACGTTTCCGTCAAAACCTTTTGGGTAAAAGGGTTGACTATTCAGCTCGTTCGGTAATCGTTGTTGGTCCTGAATTAAAATTGCATGAGTGTGGTATTCCGAAAGGAATGGCTGCTGAACTTTACAAGCCTTTCATTATTCGCAAGATGATTGAAAGAGGTATTGTGAAAACGGTCAAATCTGCAAAGAAAATTGTTGATCGTAAGGAACCTGTTGTTTGGGATATTCTTGAAAATGTATTGAAAGGTCATCCAGTTCTATTGAACAGGGCCCCTACTCTTCACCGTTTAGGTATACAAGCATTTCAACCTAAATTGATCGAAGGTAAAGCGATTCAGTTGCATCCATTAGTTTGTACTGCGTTTAATGCGGATTTTGATGGTGATCAGATGGCGGTTCACCTTCCTTTAGGAAATGCTGCTGTGTTAGAAGCACAATTGTTAATGTTAGCTTCTCACAACATTCTTAACCCTGCAAATGGAGCTCCGATAGCGGTACCTTCTCAAGATATGGTTCTTGGTCTATATTACATGACCAAACACAGGACTAATACTAAAGAGGTTCCTGTTAAAGGTGAAGGAATGATGTTCTACTCACCTGAGGAAGTAACAGTTGCATACAATGAAAAGAAACTTGACTTGCATGCGATAATCAAAGTTAAAGTTAATGATGTAGTGGATGGCGAACCTGTTCAACACATGATTGATACTACTTGTGGTCGTGTTTTATTTAACAAGGTTGTTCCTGCAGAAGTAGGTTACATAGATGAATTGTTGACTAAAAAGTCACTTAGAGATATTATCGGTAGAGTTCTTAAGGTTACTGGATTTGCTAAAACAGCAGCGTTTCTAGATGAAATTAAGTCAATGGGATATTTCATGGCATTTAGAGGGGGATTATCCTTTAACCTAAATGACGTAATGGTTCCTCCAGAAAAGGAAATTTTATTGAATGCTGCAAATGTGGAAGTAGAAGGTGTGTTGTCTAATTACAACATGGGACTTATCACAAATAATGAGCGTTACAATCAGATTATTGATATTTGGACGCATACGAATTCTAAATTGACTAATGCGTTGATGACTCGATTGAAAAATGACAATCAAGGTTTCAACTCGGTATATATGATGTTTGATTCTGGCGCAAGGGGTTCTAAAGAACAAATTCGTCAGTTGAGTGGAATGAGGGGTCTTATGGCTAAGCCTAAGAAATCTGGAAATTCAGGTGGTCAAGATATTATTGAAAATCCAATTCTGTCTAACTTTAAAGAAGGACTTTCTATTCTTGAGTACTTTATATCTACTCACGGTGCACGTAAAGGTCTTGCTGATACTGCCCTAAAAACGGCGGATGCTGGTTACTTAACACGTCGTTTGGTTGATGTTTCACAGGATGTTGTTATTACAGAATACGATTGCGGAACTCTTAGAGGTCTTACAGCTACCGCACTTAAAAATAACGATGAGATCGTTGAACCTTTATCTGATAGAATTGAAGGTAGATCTGCACTGGCAGATGTTTATGAGCCAGAAAGTGATACTATAATTATCGAAGCTGGAGGTGTTATCACTGATATCATTGCAAAGAAAATCCAAGCAGCTGGTATTGAGGAAGTAGAAATAAGATCTGCTCTTACTTGTGAAACACGTCGTGGAGCTTGTGCTAAGTGTTACGGTAGAAGTTTATCTTCAGGATTTGACGTTCAAAAAGGAGAAGCTGTTGGTGTAATTGCTGCTCAATCAATTGGGGAGCCGGGTACTCAGCTTACGCTTCGTACATTCCACGTTGGGGGTACAGCCTCTAACATTGCTGCTGAGTCTAAGATTATTGCTAAAGCATCTGGTAAGCTTGAGATTGATGAATTGAGAACTGTTGTCAAAAAAGATGACAAAGGAAATTCAATCGAATGGGTTATTGGTCGTTCAGCTGAAATGAGAATAGTTGACAGTAAAGGAAACGTTCTTATGACGGGTATTATACCTTATGGCTCTGAAATCTTTAATAAGAGTGGTGATAAGGTTAAAAAGGACGATGAGATTTGTAAGTGGGATCCATATAATGCTGTAATTCTTACGGAATTTGATGGTAAAGTTGAGTTTGAAAACATTGAAAAAGGTGTTACTTATAAAGAGGAATCTGATGAGCAAACTGGATTTACTGAAAAAGTAATCATTGAAAATAGAGATAAGAAGAAGAATCCTACTATCCACATTTTGGATAAGAAAGGTGAATCTCTTAGATTTTATAACATACCTGTCGGAGCACATATTATTATCAATGAAGGTGATAAAGTGACTGGAGGAACTATTTTAGTTAAAATACCACGTCAGAGTGGAAAGTCTGGTGATATTACTGGGGGTCTGCCAAGAGTTACTGAGCTTTTTGAAGCACGTAACCCTTCAAACCCTGCTGTTGTCTCTGAAATTGATGGTATTGTTTCTTTTGGAAAAATCAAAAGAGGTAATCGCGAGGTTATTGTTGAGGCAAGAAATGGAATGATTAAGAAATATTTGGTTTCTTTATCTAAGCACATTTTGGTTCAAGAAAATGATTTCGTTAAAGCTGGTACGCCATTAAGCGATGGAGCAATTACACCTAATGATATTTTGAATATCAAAGGTCCTACAGCGGTTCAAGAGTATATCGTAAATGAAGTTCAAGAAGTTTATCGACTTCAAGGGGTGAAAATTAACGATAAGCACTTTGAGGTAATAGTTCGTCAAATGATGCGTAAGGTTGAAATTATGAATTCTGCTGATACGAAATTCTTAGAGAAGCAATTGGTTAATAAGACTGATTTTATCGAAGAAAATGATCAAATCATTGGCAAAATGATTATTGAAGATGCTGGTGGTTCTGAAAAGTTTGTTGCAGGTCAAATCATTTCTAAAGTGAACTTTAGTGATGAAAACAATATGCTTGGAAGAAAAGAGTTGGCACTACTTCAAGGTAGAGAAGCTAAGCCAGCAATTGGTAAAACAATTCTTCAAGGTATAACAAGAGCATCACTTCAAACGGATAGTTTCATATCTGCAGCATCGTTCCAAGAGACAACAAAAGTCTTGAATGAGGCAGCTGTAAGAGGTAAGAGAGATTATTTGAAAGGTTTGAAAGAGAATGTTATTGTTGGACATAAAATTCCAGCAGGAACAGGGCTTAGAGAATATGACGATTACATTGTTGGTTCCAAAGAAGAGTACAATAAGTTGCTCGAAACTAAAGAGGACAGTGTTATTTTAGATTAATATTATCATAATTCAAAAAAGGCCTCCTAGTGAGGCCTTTTTTGTTTATTAGATTTGAAGAATGGAAGAGAATAAAGAACAAAAAGAAGGACAGATTAATATTGAATTGACAGAAGAGATTGCAGAAGGCATCTATTCTAATCTTGCTATTATTACGCATAGTAATTCTGAATTTATAGTTGACTTCATCAATATAATGCCTGGGACGCCTAAATCTAAGGTAAAGGCAAGGATTGTACTTACTCCTGAGCATGCTAAACGACTTAGTGGTGCATTGGCAGATAATATCAATAAGTATGAGGCAATGCACGGAGAAATAAGAGATACAGGTGCAAATACACCTCCTTCTGTTCCTTTGAACTTTGGTGGTCCTGCAGGACAGGCTTAAAACAATGCCTTTTTATTAAACAGAATATAACCAAAGTGAAATAGGAAGGTAAGTGGTGTCGTGTTTTCAGGTGCTATTTCAGGAACGTTGTAGTAATAGTTTAATCCAATACTTATTGGACCAACTGGAGAGCTATAGACTAAGGTTCCTGTGGCAATCGAGAATAAGGATTCAAATCCTAGTTTTTCGCTTTGTGTTCCATCGTCATTTTTAATTACTCTTCTGTATGGTGACATGAAATAGGCGCCAATACGAATATCAAAATTATTCAGCGGTGTTACTATGAATTTTTGGCCAACAGAGGCGTAATCATAAGCTCGAAATGACTCTAAGAAAAGTGTTTTGCTTTCTGGTGTTGGTTGAAATGTTGGGGAACGGAGTATACTGGCAGTATAATTAGAAAACAATGACTGTGTATTGTAATTTATATCTGAGTAAATCCCCATTCTTACTACCCCTCTTTTTTTATAGAAATAGTCTATTTTAAGGTTTGCATTGTGCCAATCATGAAGTGTCTTTGTTATTACAGAGCCGCTTTCAGCTGTCGTACCTGGACTTGTTTGTTCCTCACCAGAACTATATCGATACGTAAATTTAAGAAATGTTCCAGCACTTGCATAAATTTTTCTATTCTGAGTATTGAACTCATATTGGAGTCCTAAAGAACTCGTGTTCATTCTTGTGTTGTCAGGTACGTCCTCAGAGGTAAATTCTTTTAATTGATAATAATCATCATTCAATTCTGCAAATGAATAAATCAACCCCATTTTTGAATTGTTTCCAATTGGCATATTTAACCTTATCTCAGCAAATGTTTCTGATTGTATGAGGTATGATGGCTTTTTATCATCAAAGAAAAACGCTTTGCTTTTAAAGTAATTCCAATTATTTAGAATCAGATTCCCTTCCAATTCTAGTAATAATAAAGAGGGAATATCAACGCTAAAACCTACTAAACCTGAGTTGTAAAAACGTCCAAAGTAGGTGTTAGCTCTAAATCGCCAACCAACTTTCCCGTATTGCATTAATTTGAGTCCTACATATCCAGTGCTTATGGGCCTGCTCGAAATATTACCACCAAATTCTAATGAAAATGGTTTCTCACTTTTCGCTTCAATATCAAGGTCATATAAATTAGTAATTGGATTGAATACTGCGGTAGGATACATTGATGATATAAATGGATCTGTGGCAGTTCTAAAATAACTTTTCCGTATATTTTTGACTGCTTTTTTTTGGTTTTTCTGCCACAGATTATTATCTAAATACTTAACTTTTTGTGATCCCACTCCATGTAAATTAATTTTATTAATGATTAATGGAGGTTTTTTAGAATTAAAGTTTTCTCGTTCCTGGTTTATTTTATCGAAAGAAACTTTCCTAGGAACGGACAATCGTATTTCAACAATTTTTCTGACTGTAATTGCGTAGCCAGAGTCAATTATATCTTGAATATTTTTAAATTCAAAAGTTCCATGATTTGTTTCTGGCTCAATAATAATACCGTCTGATTTCAAATTAAAATCTGTTTTGCTAATGAGCATATTTTTGATTTGACTCAATAAGTCATCTTCATTGGAAGGATCTTCATTACTAGTTACTTTAATTCCAATTATAAAATCAGGATTGAAATTGTCAGTCATTTGATCGTGTGGGAAATTATTATACAAACCTCCATCAAACAAAATTCGACCATCAACTTGAATAGGTTTAAGATAAAAAGGATAGGTAAACGATGCTCTAACTGCAGTCGATAGGTCTCCGTTTCTGAAAACATATTCTTCCTTCCTGTCTATATCAGCAGCAACGCATCGAAAAGGAACTAGGAGACTGTCAAAATTGCCTTTTGCAGCAGCATTGGCACCAGCAAAAATTTGCATTAATTGATAATCCACTGCTGAGGGAGTCACGAAATTAGTAGGAAGTGAAAGTGGGATAGATAAATTTTTAGAAAATCTTAGTTTAACCATTCCAGCTCCATCATCGTGTTCTTTAAAGAAAAAACGATCTTTAGGTTCTATTTCTCCTTTAGTCATTCTTTGAAATTGCTCTGAGGTGAAGAAGGCCTCCATTTCTTTGGGGGTGAAACCAGCAGCATACATTGCACCAACAAAAGCTCCGGAGCTTGTTCCTGTGATATAATCGATTGGAATGTTATATTCTTCAAGTGCCTTTATTACACCAACATGGGCAATACCATTTGCACCACCGCCACTTAAAACTAGACCTACACTTTGAGCGTAAACAGCCGAGCTCAAAAAGAAACTGGAAAATATTAGAAGTTGAAAGGTTTGAATGAAAAGTTTCACGATATACAAATGTACAGAATACGCGCTATGCTGTCAAAGTTGATATTAGTTTTGATAAATATGGCTGTGCATCAATAATGGCTCGCCCGTACCAGCTGAATATGCGTCCATCAACCAAAATAACTTTTGAGTCTTTGCAGATTGATTGAATTTCTAATTGGTTTTTTTCTTTGAACGGGTATGGTTCAGATGACAGAAATATATAGTCTGGACGATGGTCGGATAACCATTCTACAGTCACTTCTGGATATCGTGTTGTATCTGTTATATTTTTTAGCCCAATGTGATTTAACCAACTTGAAATAAACGTATCGTTTCCAGCAATCATAATTGGATTTTTCCAAATGACGTAAGCAACTGTTCCTTTAATCGTGCCTGGAGATTTTTTTATGTGCTTCTGTACTATTTGAGATACTTGATTTATACTAGGAATTTGCAAAAGCTTTTCCAGTCGCTCAATCATTTGAGACGCATCTGCCAAGTTAGCAACATCACTCACCCAAACAGGAATGGACTGCTTTAGAAAGTCAATATCTTCTTTTCTGTTTTCTTCTTTGTTGGCAATTATAAGGTCTGGTTTTAGTGCAATAATTTTTTCAAGATTAGGATCTTTAGTCCCTCCAATTATATTTTTTGAAGTCCTTAAGTTTTGAGGGTGTTCACAAAACTTCGTAACTCCAATTAACTCAATATGAGGTTCATAATGGGCGATTAATTCACTTATTGAAGGAACAAGGGAAATTATTCTTTTAGGAAAGGAAGAAAACAGCAGTTCATTGTTTAATTGATCTACTGCTTTTATATCCATTATTTTATTGCATTAATGATATCATACTGAGTAATGATATGAGTACTGCCTATCATATCTTTAACCAATACTGCAGGCTGTTCTTTATTGATCTTTTTTGAAATTTCTTCAGTACTAGCATTCGCCTCAACATATTCAAAAGGCGCTGTCATTATTGAATCCGCATCACTATTTAGGATATCGGTATTTTCCGTCAATTTTGAAAAAATTATAGACTCTGTAAGGGATCCCGCATTCTTTCCGTTATCAAATACTGGAATTTGAGAAATTCCAAATTGTTGCATTTTTTGAACTACAGAAGAAATTTTTTCGTTTACTTCAGCTGTTACTAACTCATGCTCTTTGTGATTTTCGATAAGTCCTAGAGCGTTAGGTTCAGATTCTAAAAAACCACGATCTTTCATCCAATCATCATTGAACATTTTACCAACATATCTACTGCCATGATCGTGAAATAGAACAACAACAACATCTTCTGGTTTGAACATATCTTTCAGCTGAAGAATCCCTGAAATAGCTGCACCAGCTGAATTTCCTACAAAAATCCCTTCCTTGCGTGCGAGGTGCCGTGTAAACAATGCTGCGTCTTTATCAGTTACTTTTTCAAAATGATCAATTATACTGAAGTCTACATTTTTTGGAAGAATATCTTCACCAATTCCTTCAGTTACATAAGGATAAATTTCATTTTCGTCAAACTCACCAGTTTCATGATATTTTTTAAACACAGACCCGTATGTATCGATTCCAATAATCTTAACGTTTGGATTTTTTTCTTTCAGGTATTTCCCGACTCCGGAGATAGTGCCTCCAGTTCCAACTCCTACAACAAAATGTGTGATTTTACCTTCAGTTTGCTCCCAAATTTCCGGCCCTGTGCTCAAGTAATGCGCTTTAGTATTAGCTGGGTTATCGTATTGGTTTACATAAAATGAATTTGGGATTTCTTTTGCCAATCGTTTTGCAACTGAATAATAAGACCTAGGGTCATCTGGCTCAACATTAGTAGGTGTAACTATTACTTCAGCGCCCATGGCACGAAGAATATCCATTTTCTCCTTGCTTTGTTTATCAGCAAGAGTGCAGATTAATTTATATCCTTTCTCTATGCAGGCAAGTGCTAGGCCCATTCCAGTATTTCCACTAGTTCCTTCGATAACCGTTCCTCCTGGTTTAATCAAACCATCAGCTTCAGCGTCTTCCATCATCTGCAACGCCATTCTATCTTTAACCGAGTTTCCTGGATTGGTTGTTTCAACCTTCGCAAGTACTAATGCACTTATGTCTGTAGTTAGGCGATTCAATTTTACTAAAGGGGTATTGCCAATAGTCTCAAGAATGTTGTTGTAATATTTCATATTAAATATTTATGCAAAAGTACTTGTATCTAATTAAAGCGAATGGATTTTGAAGGTGAAATATTGCTAATAACAAATGCGGGAAGAAGAAGCATTAAAACACATAAAATAAATGTGCACAAGTTTAAAATCCCCCATTCGAATATTCCTAAATCAACGGGAACATAGTCCATGTAATAGGAGGACTTATCGAGCCCTATAACGTGAAACTTGTCTTGCAGATAAATGAAGCTAAGTCCGAATAGGTTTCCCCAAAATAACCCAGCAAGAACAAGATAAGCAGCCATATAAATGAAGATTTTACGAACCTGCTTGTTAGTCGCTCCAACGGCTTTCATTATACCAATCATATTCGTTTTTTCAAGAATGAGAATTAGTAGAGCGGTAATCATATTAATGCCACAGACCAATGTAAGCAGAGTAACAATTACGATGACATTGAGATCCTGTAATTCTAGCCAACTAAAAATTTCGGGATATTGCTGTGTAATGGTTGTTGTGTTTAATCGATTTGGTATTTTCTTATAAAGTATTTTATCCATTCTAAACAAGTCCTCGTAACGGTTCAATAGAACTTCAAAACCGCTTATTTGATGTTCATCCCATTCATTTAGCCGCTGTATATGCTTGATGTCCATCAGGATATATGCTTTGTCAAATTGTTGCATACCTGTATTATATATGCCTGTTACCGTTAGTTTTCGGGGTCTACTTTTCCCATTTTGGATAAAATAAATGAGCAGTTTATCATTTAACTTAAGCTTGAGTTGTTTGGATAGGTGTCTGGAGATGATTACAGAATTTGATTTGATAGAGTCTTCAATTTTAAGAATAGAGCCTTCTACCAAGTTTTGTGAAAAGAATTTCCAATTAAAATCAGTACTGATTCCTTTAGCTATTACTCCTGCAATTTCATCATTGGTTTTAATAATCCCCTCCTTGAGCGCATACATCTGGATAGATACGACTCCCTCTTCATCCTCTAATGACGGGTAAAAAGGTTGATTCTTATCCATCGGTTTAAAGTTCAATGGATTTTCATAATTGAATTCAGTAATTTGAATGTGAGACCCAAATCCAATTACCTTACTTCTAATTTCTCCTTGAAACCCTTTTACCACCGCTAGCGATAGTAGCATTAAGAAAATACCTAAAGCAACGCCAAGAATAGAGAATCGAAGAATTACCCTAGTTCCTTGGTTAATAGAATCGTCAGTAGTTTTAGACCGAATAATTCGTTTTGCTATAAACAATTCAAAGTTCACAGAATCCCTCTTTTTTGGGCAAAGGAATACAAAAAGGAACAACATTTGAATGCTATAAGCTATGTGTTTTAAGGTTTTCAACATTTTCTTTGCTTTTGCACTCTTAAGCCAATCGATTTCAGCGCAAGATTCGACCGTTTTTTTCAAAACGAATGCTACTGTTATAAACGGAGCTGAGCGATTTAATGAATATGAAAATATTCTTAGAGAAGAGAATGTAGCTATTGTCGCTAACCAAAGTTCAGTCATAAACGAAAGCCTTCATTTAGTTGATTTTTTATTAGAAAAGGATATAAATATTCTGCGAGTATTTTCTCCGGAACATGGATTTAGGGGAAAGGCTGATGCCGGAGCACACATCAAAGATCAGCGTGATGCAAAAACGGGATTAAAATTGATAAGTCTATATGGGAAAAGTAAAAAACCGTCCTATGATCATTTGGCTGATGTAAATGTAGTTGTCTTGGATTTGCAAGATGTGGGTGTACGTTTTTATACTTACATATCTACTATGCATTATGTAATGATTGCGTGTGCGGAAATGAAAATTAAAGTAGTTGTATTGGATCGCCCAAACCCAAATGGATTTTATGTCGATGGTCCAATATTAGAACCTGATTTTCAATCTTTTGTTGGGATGCATAGGGTTCCGCTTGTTCATGGTATGACAATAGGGGAATATGCCAAAATGATAAATGAGGAAGGGTGGCTAGGAAACGGAGTTAAATGTGACCTTACGGTGATACCTTGCCTAAATTACGATCATAATGATTACTACAAGTTGTCTATTAAACCTTCGCCTAATTTACCCAATTCAGCATCTGTTTTTTTATATCCATCTCTAGCTTTGTTTGAGGGAACGGTTGTAAGTGTTGGACGAGGTACTGAAACACCATTTCAAATTATTGGACATCCAAACTTAAAGGATGGTGACCTAGAATTTACTCCAACGAGTCGACCTGGAGCCAAATCGCCAAAACTAATAAGCCAAAAATGTACAGGGTATCATTTGAAAAGTTTTGGGGAGTCGATTCTACCAGTGAGAAAGCAACTCTATCTGTTTTGGCTATTAAATATGTACAAGGAGATAAACTCTGAAGAAACTCCTTTCTTTTTAGAAAATGGTTTTTTTGATCTCCTTGCTGGAACAGATAAGCTGAGAATGCAAATTGAAAGTGGTTTGAAAGAAGATGAAATACGAGAATCTTGGCAAGAAGGGCTGGTAGAGTTTAAAAAAATAAGAAAGAAGTATTTGCTTTATTCTGATTTCGAGTAGTCCTTATCTGGCGGCTACTTGAGGTGCTTGAATCACCTTAACTATTTTGTTTCCTCTGTAATAAAGAGAACAATGCGCATCTCCCTCTATATTGTAGAATGTCCAAAAACCATCTTTTTTATTTTTATTGAAAAATGCGTTTGTAATTTGTTGACCTTCCTCAGTAAAGTCCTGCCACAACCCGTGTTTATGGCCATTTTTAAAATGACTTATTGACTTTATTGCACCACTTTTATAGTATTGAGTAACTCTTATGGTCTGGTTTTTTTGTTTGAAATATTCGTACTTAATGTTTCCGTTACGGTAATACTTATATTCAGTCACCGAACGCCCTATGCAGAGGGTTGGAATAACGAGAGCAAGTATTAAAAGTATCCTTATCATTAAGTTAATGTTAAACCAAAGTTAAGTAAAAATTAATATAGGGTTAACATTGAGGGTAATTTAACATTCCAATTGATTGTTCTGGCTCTCTATAAGCTGGCTAATATAAGCTGGCTAATAAGTGTATTTTTGATGACCCAAAAAATTGCCTGAAATGGAGCGTAAAGAAGAGCTTGTAAAAGAAATAAAGACTTTAATTAAGTCTGACAATATACTTGAAGTTAAAAAAGAAATAGAATCATTCTTTAGAGAATATGATTCCATTTTTGAAAAAGAAACTGCAGAAAAATTAGCTGTGTTTGTCTCTGATGGAGACAAACCGGAGTTCTTTTCTATGCCGAAAGATGATAGTGATCATGAGTTGGAGGCATACAAGGGCCAGTTCAAGGAGAAGCTGAAAAATGCTATAGAATCAAAAAAGGCTGCAGAGAAAAAGCATTACGACATAAAACAACTTTTGCTTTCCGAGTTAAAGCATTTAGTTGAAAATGAAGAGATAATAAGTGCGGCATATGATTCCTTTAATGGCATAAAGGAACGTTGGGCAAATGTTGGAAACATCCCCCAAAATCATGTCAAAGAAATGCAGCATGAATTCCGATTATTGACGGAGGAGTTTTATTACAAAATTCAGATTTACAAAGAGTTACAGCAAAATGATCTTAAAAAGAACTTTGAGCAAAAACAAGATGTAATTGCTCGGTTAAAAATGCTTTTGAAGGAAGATAACATTAAGGAATTAGAGGTGCTGATGCGGGCCTTGTTAGTTGAATGGGATACTGTAGGCCCTACATTCAAAGAAAAGTGGGAAGAGATTAAGACTGACTTTTATGGGACTTATCATGAGCTTAATGACAAAATAAAAACGCACTACAAACAGATACGAGAAGAGCAAAAAGAAAATCTAAACAAGAAAAGAGCTTTAATTGAAAAAGTAAAAACGTTGTTAAGTGAGGATTTGAAAACCAACAAGCAATGGCAAAGTGCTTCCAATACAATTAAGGAACTTCAAGAAGAATGGAAGAAAATTGGATTTGTCCCTGCTGCATTTAACCAAAAGGTTTGGAATGAGTTCAGAAGTGCAGGTAATGAGCTTTTTGCGAAAAAAAAGGAATTCTTTGGAGAAGTTAAGGAACAGCAAAAGGGAATAACGAAAGTTAAGAAAGACCTAATCACCAAAGCTGAGCAACTTGTAGCTTCAGTTAAAGAAGACGCAGAAGAAGACTGGCCGAATGCAACTAAAAACATTATTTCACTTCAAAGGGAATGGAAAAATGCGGGTTCTGCAATTCGTCAAGATGAACAAAAATTATGGTCTAAATTCAGAAAAACATGTGATGAGTTTTTTGAAGTAAAAGATCAACAAAATAAAAGTCAGCGTGATGCTGAAGGGCAAAATTTGAAACTGAAAGATGAAGTTATTGCTGATTTAAAATCTTATAAAGCAGGAAAAACTCAGGAAGATTCTTTGAAATCTATTGATGAGTTAACTGTAAAATATAACGCAGTTGGCTTTATCCCTTTCAAGCAAAAAGAGAAACAAGAAAAAGCTTTTGAAAAGGCTGTTGAAAATGCTTATAAGGTCGCTGGAGTTTCCAAAGAACAAAAAGAAGAATTATTGTTTAGCCAGCGCGTCGAACAATTGAAGTCAGGTAAAAACAGCCTAAAATCTCTTGAATATGAGCGGATTTCAGTTCGGCAGAACATTAACAAAGCGAAAGACGAAGAACTTCAGTTAGCAAATAACTTAGGGTTCTTTTCTGGTAGCGATAGTAATCCATTGATTAAAAAAGCAAAGGCTGATCACGCAGTTGCTGTTTCTAAAAGAGAAGGATTAGAAGGAAGAATGAAACAATTGAATATTGAAATTAATGCTGCAAAAAAGGCAGAAGAGGCTAAAAATGTAGCAGTAATTGAAGAAGTAGAAGGAGAAAAGTAATGGCAGAAGTAGGCAAGACAGTTCCCGTTCCATTGGTTGAGAAAACGGTTTTTGAAAAAGCATATCGTCTAATGCTTACCGCTCGAACATTGAGCGACAAGTATGAAGACAATGCAAAGCTTACTGCTAAATACGTTCATGCTACCTCTAGAGGACACGAAGCGGTTCAGTTAGCTTTGGGAATGCAATTGCTGCCTCAAGATTTTGTAGCTCCATATTACAGAGATGATTCTATTTTGTTGGGAATAGGAATGTCTCCTTATGAGTTAATGCTTCAGCTTTTTGCAAAAAAAGACGATCCTTTTTCTGGAGGAAGAACTTATTACTGTCATCCAAGCTTGAATCGTGATGATATGCCAAAGATACCTCACCAGTCATCAGCTACAGGTATGCAAGCTATCCCAATAACTGGTGTAGCGATGGGAATGCAATACAAAGAAAAGCTGGGTATTGCAGAAGATGTTGGAGCCGATAAACCAATTGCTGTTTGTTCAATTGGCGATGCCGCAACTACCGAGGGGGAATACTCAGAGGCTTTGCAAATGGCGGCTTTAAAACAGTTTCCTGTTTTGTTTTTTGTTCAAGATAATGAATGGGATATTTCTGCAAATGCAGAAGAAACTAGAGCTCAGAATGCCGCAGAATACGCTAAAGGATTTATTGGAATTGAAGTTCGATCAATCGATGGCAGTAATTTCGAAGAATCTTATTCAACCTTGCAAGAAATTATAGGAACAATGCGTAAAGAACGAAGACCCTTTCTTTTGCATGCTAAGGTTCCATTGTTAGGACACCATACTTCAGGTGTTCGGCGTGAGTGGTACAGAGACGACCTGGAAGAGCACAAAACACGTGATCCACTTCCAAAATTGCATAAGCAAATGCTGGATTTAGGGTTTGCTCAAACAGATTTAGATAAAGTCCAAACGGAAATTTCAACTAAAGTTGATAAGGAGTTTGAAGCAGCAAAAAACGCTCCAGATCCTGAGCCTTCTGATTTGTTCGATTATGATTTTGCCCCGACTCCAATTACCGAAGAAAAAGGTATTCGTGAGCCAGAAGGTAAAGAAGCAACCGTAATGGTTGATAGTGCATTATTTGCCATTCAAGAACTGATGACGGCAGATAAAAAGTGCATGTTATATGGTCAAGATGTTGGAGGTAGATTGGGAGGAGTATTTAGGGAAGCAGCAACTTTAGCTCAAAAATTTGGTGACGATAGAGTGTTTAATACTCCTATTCAAGAAGCTTTTATAGTTGGTTCTACCGTTGGAATGTCTGCTGTTGGACTAAAGCCAATCGTTGAGGTTCAATTTGCAGATTATATATGGCCTGGGCTAAATCAGTTGTTTACAGAAGTTAGTCGTAGTTATTATTTATCGAACGGAAAATGGCCGGTGAGCGCTATTCTTAGAGTTCCAATTGGAGCTTATGGAAGTGGTGGTCCGTATCATTCTTCTTCAGTAGAGTCAATTTTAACGAGTATTCGAGGAATTAAAATAGCATATCCAAGTACAGGTGCAGATTTAAAAGGATTAATGAAGGCAGCTTATTACGATCCTAATCCTGTGGTAATGCTAGAACACAAGGGTTTGTATTGGTCAAAAATTAAAGGAACTGAAGGAGCAAAAACGATTGAGCCAGATTCAGATTATGTTATTCCATTTGGTAAGGGTAGAGTAGTGCAGTCGGCTGATGAAGGCAAGAACACATGTGCAATTATTACCTATGGAATGGGCGTCTATTGGTCATTAGAGGCTTCAAAAGATATTGCTGATCAGGTTGAAATCATTGACTTGAGAACGCTTTATCCATTGGATGAAAAATTAGTTTTTGAAACTGTTAAAAAACACAGTAAGTGTTTAGTAGTAACTGAAGAGCCGTTGAAAAATAGTTTTGCAATGAGTTTAGTTGGAGCAATTCAAAATGAATGTTTTGAGCAATTAGATGCTCCTGTTATGGCGATTGGTTCTGAAAATATGCCAGCAATTCCATTGAATTCAGTTTTAGAGATTGCTATGATACCAAATGCTGAGAAGGTTAAAGAGAAGTTGCAGCAGTTATTAGATTACTAGTATTAAGTCATAGTTACAAGACATAATTCGACGCTCTAATTAATTAACGCACTTTTTATTTTATTGAAAAAGAAGTTTAGATTTTCTGTTCATCTTTGGGGTAATGCGTTTTCTAGCTTCAATTTTTATTTTTACACTCGGATTAGCTTTCTTACCGACTAGCTTAAATGCTCAATGGGTGAAGGAAGATGATACCTCTAGTATATGGCTCAATGCTGGAATCTATTTGAGTGACAGTTCATTTTTCAGTAATTCTCCCGACTTACTATGGGCAGACTTTTCAGAAGACAATTGGCGAAAAAAAGACTCACTTGAACGTAGAAGAATCCTAGTTGGCATAAGCATCCCAGATTATTATAACGGAAATATTAGAATAAAAACTCGCTTTGCTTATGGTGTTGACTCAACAGGTAAAGAGCGATTTGTAAGCCTGGATGAAGTATTCGCTATTACCGTTTTAGGCACGCCTTATCTAAACTTGTCAGAATCGATGAATGAGAACTTTATCAAAGTAACTCTGCAAGGCGTCATTAGCTACGTTCAGTATTATCGCCGTATTGCAGATCCATTTTCCGTTTCAGCAGGAACCTTGTACAATGAGCCACGCGAGGCATCTGAGTATATTGAAGAAATAGTTGATTTTGAAGCTAAAGAAATAGTAAGAAAAACAAGAGTAAACTTAGAAGAAATAGTACAACGTGATCAGGATTTGTACAATAAATATCAGAATGAAAAAAGGAATTATGCTACGTTAATGAAATACATCAAGGCTTACAATGATAAACATCAATTTGAATTCGAATAAGCCTTAAACGTTCCTAACGCACAAACTTTTAATTCGTCACCACACATTATTTTCCCTTCAACTACTAACGTAGATTTTCCGCGTTGCAGCACTTTACCAGTTCCAGTTAATTGTTCATTGGTAAAAATTGGCTTCATGTAGTTGATTTTAAATTCGATAGTTGCAACTAATTTATTCTCGTTCTCAACTTCACTCAATGCTGCCACTCCAAGGATTCCGTCCATAAAACCGGCAATAGCTCCTCCATGAGTCATTCCTTCAATAGCTTCTAAATTATTTTTAGTAGTCAAGTAATATTCAATATGACCAGGGGCTAAAATTTTGAACTCCATATCTAAATGTTTTCCGAACTGGTTATTCTTGATATAATCTTCAATTATTTTGGACATAGCTTTGTTTTGGTGCTAAATTAAACAGCATTCATACTATTTAATAGCTTTGGCATATGATTAAAAAAATTCAAAGTTTTTTTGAAGTTGAAATTTGGAGTATAGGAAGCCATATCGGTGGTTTTTTGGGTTGGTTACTAAAGGTTCTACGAGTTTTTATAGTATCTGGACAAGATTTTATTGAAGATAAATGCTCTTTAAGAGCATCAGCTTTAACGTTCTATTCTGTACTTTCTTTAGTACCGATTTTAGCCTTGTTTTTTGGAATTGCTAAAGGATTTGGTTTACATGAAAACCTGCGTCAAAACATAATGGAATCCACGAGTCAAAATCAAGAGATGTTTTTATACCTCTTTGATTTTGCAGAAAAAACGCTTGAAAATGCCAAAGGAGGTCTCGTTGCAGGAATTGGAATAATCGTCTTGTTATATACTATCCTCAATACGCTTTCTTTGATAGAGGACTCTTTTAATGCAATTTGGCGCGTAAAGCAAGCAAGAACAATACTGCGCAAGTTTACCGACTATTTATCTATGATGCTGCTTGCTCCGTTTATGTTGATTTTTAGCAGTAGCATAACGGTTTTTTTGTCTACTAACTTGAAATCAGTTGCAGAGAAAACTGGAGTTGATACTGTTATAGGTCCAGTTTTAGATTTTGGATTGCAACTAGCGCCTTTGTTTGTGATCTGGTTATTGTTCCTTTCTATTTACATGATAATGCCTAATAAAAAAGTTAATTTTAAAGGTGCTTTGTTCGCTGCTGTAGTTATGGGTACAACCTACTACGGTTTTGAGTGGGCGTACATTACTTTTCAAGTAGGCGTTTCTAAATACAATGCTATTTACGGATCATTTGCAGCACTGCCGCTATTCTTGGTATGGTTACAAATTAGTTGGACCTTGGTATTATTTGGTGGAGAACTCAGTTTTGCATACAGCAGTATGGAGGAGTTGTTAATGGAACACCGTAAAAAGGAACCTTCGCCTTATGAGCGTTTAAAGATCTCAATTATTATTTTGTCAGAACTTGTTAAACACTACGAAGATGCAAAACCCTTTCGATCTGTCAAAGAACTCGCTGAAGCAACTGAACTAACCCAACAAAGGATAAATTCAATTATTGAGGATTTGGTTGAATTAGATTTAGTGGTTACTAAAGAAGAAAACAATCAAACGGTATATCAACCCGCAAGAGATAAAGGTCAATTAACAATTGCATTTGTTATTGAATCCTTAGTGGGTAAAGATGATACGGCTGTTCCTGATAAAGTGAGCTATGTAAATGATTTAATAGCAAATGTTACTCAAGATTTAAAGTCAAGTAAAGGAAACCTTTCTTTAGAAGAAATAGTTCGATAGTTTTATTAAAATCAATTTTACACATGAAGTACTTTTTTAGGTACATTTAAGCTTTAAACTCAAATAAACATGAAAAAAACAGTCTACTTACTCATTTTACCATTAATGACTTTTATCACTAATGATGTATTATCTCAAATTGTAATCAATGAAATTAGTTACAATGCAATTACTCCCAATAGTCCAGGAAAACTAGGCGGAGTCGAATATTTAGAATTGTATAACGACGGAATTGCGTCCGTCAATCTTGTTGGTTGGCAGATACCACAAACAGCGAACAATGGTATCGCTTACACCTTTGGAAACGTAACTATTAATGCAGGTGAATATCTTTTACTTTCAAACGATTCTTTAGGATTTCAGAGTGTGTACAATACATCCGCTAGAGAGTATACTGGATACATTCTTAATGGGGGTTACAGTTTGGAATTACGAGATTCCTTCGGAAATATGCAAGACTCTGTAAGCTATGACGATATTGCTCCTTGGCCTACACTGGCTGCTGGTCAAGGTTGTTCTATAGAATTATGTGATCCAACATCGGACAATGCCATTGCTTCAAGCTGGATACGAGCGACAAATTATTTTGCTACATTCAATAGACGTAAAGTTTACGGTACTCCTGGAGTAATGAATACAACCTGCAGCTCTACTCCAATAATTCAGGTATTATTTCGCAGCGCTTTCAATGACGAAAATGACGGAGCTGTAACATTTGATGTATATATTGACAATACGAATGGTAGCGCTTCTTCAGTAGAAGTTCAAGCGTTTAACGGAACTGGAGACCTTGCAACTGACGTAATATTTACTTCTCCTACAACCATTTCTTTTAGTGGTAACGTAGATGAGGTGCTGCCTTTTACAGTAACTCTTATAGATGATACCCTAATTGAATCAGAAGAAAATATATGGTTCGTACTTAAGAATCCCACGAATGCTGATTTATCTAATGATACTTTGGAATTTATAATTAATGTAGACGGATCTGATGCTTCTGTTACTCGTAAAGTTAAATTAGCAGGGATTTTAAATGTTGGCGGTCAAGCTACAAATCCGAATTTGGTTGAGATTGTAGCATTGTCAGATATTTCAGATTTGAGTAGCTACTCATTGGGTTGTGCAAATAATGGAGGAGGAACAGATGGAATGGAATTTCAGTTTCCAGCAGTTTCAGTCAAAAAAGGAATGAGTTATTTCATTACCCGACAACCAGATGAGTTTAAACTATTTTTCGGATTTGAGGCAGATTTCCTTGATACTGCTTCGGGACGCCGACCCTCAACGGCTACTAACTTTACAGGAGACGATGCTCTGGAGCTTTTTGAAAATGGAAGAGTTATAGATCGCTATGGCCTAGCAGATATAGATGGTACAGGAGAAGTGTGGGAATATACGAGTAGTTGGGCAAAAAGAAAAGTAAATACAGGTCCTGACGGTGACAATTTTGTACTTGCGAATTGGGAGTATGGCGGAATTGGTGCATTAGATGATACACTAAACGATAGTTGTTTAAACCCATATCCATTGCCAAAACAGCAAGACACGACTGTAGTTAATGATACTTTATCGAATGGATATTTTGGAAATGCAAATAGTGAGTATTCACTTTATCCAAATCCGGCAGGAAATTACATTACCATTAATGGTCTTAGTGCTTCTTATAAATTGATGGTTATAGATCTTTTAGGAAATGTAGTTTTAACTAGTGAAAACTCCGAAAATGAACTTCAACTAGACTTGACTGAAATTGAAAATGGAGTGTATTACATTCGAATTTTAGAAGAGGGTAAGCAGAATTCTGCACTAAAGTTTATAAAGACAGATTAGTGGCATAAAATTTAAAAAAAAAGCCCGACTTGTTCGGGCTTTTTTTATGTCCTAATGTTTTGTTTTTTAGCTGAGGTTTAATAGGGTTAGTTCAGAGAAATCAAAATAAGCTTAAAATCAACTTTTAAAAATGTCCTTAGATTATTTGGTGCGGATTTGAATAAAGACATTACTTATAGAATTAATAACCTAAGTTAACTAAGCTTGTGAAGCGGCTAATCAAACTGTTTTTTTAAAGGCTCAAATTGCTTATCAAGCGACAGTGAGCTAAGAGAAAGATTATCATAGATGGAATTTGGTGCTCTTGTTGAATACATTAAGTGATTATAGTTACTCGAATCTTTATCTGTTTCCTTAAAAGGTAGAGATTGACGAGTTAGTCAAATCGATAGATAATCTAGGATTTAGTAAAAACAACTATTCGCTTTATCTAAATCTGGATGGAAAACATAAAACAATTTGCGGCCTAGGTGCTTTAAAAGAATTGATGGTTCTAAACCATTTAGTGAAAATAGTTTTAACTATTGAGAACTCTCAAAAATGAAATTCAACTAGATTTAATTGAAACTGAAAGTGGAGTCTATAACACCCGAATTCAAGAAGAGGGTCATCAGAACCCTTTGCCGAAGCTTATAAAGTCTGAAACTATACAAAATAACATTTAATGATTTTAGGATAAATTATTTTTTAAATCACTGGTATTTAGTACGTTTGTTGTTGCAATCGAATCAAGCTAACTTAATTTATTATCTTGAGTGTTTTGATTAATTGAAAATAATGAAGCCAGCAAACCAACCAGCTATCAAAAAGTGGACATATTTAATCCTTGGAATTATTCTTTTTGGAGTAGGTTCACTTAAATCACAAGTATGTGATATTGGTGTATCATATGATTCATGTATTTATGTAAATGTTCCGGTTAAATTTAATAATACCAGTACCTCTCAAGGTACAGGGAGTTGGTTGTGGTTTATCAATTCTGCGCAAGCTGGTTTTGCACCGGATTTAACTTACACTTTTAGTCAAACAGGAACTTACACTATTACCTTAACTAGGTTTAATGTTAATTGCGGCTTTCCATTACCCAATAAAGTGTTTAAGGTAACAGTGGCAGATTCACTTAACGGAGGCTTTGTAAAGGAAAAAAATACTCTTTGTTCGAATACATTGGTTAAACTTCAGTCTCTTATTTCAATTAAGGGAGGAACAAAAAATTACCTATATAGTTGGAGTACTGCGAAAAAAGGTGTAATTTTAGGAGCAAACCCATCGTATTCATCATTAGTTGCAGATACTCTATTTCTAATGCTAACAGATAAATTTGGCTGCCAAATCAGAGATACTTCAGTTGTTGAAATTGCACAGCTTCCTTATCTTACATTCTCTAGTGCAGTTGATACAACCTGCGCAAGCACACCAGTCACATTTACAGTAGATTCTGTTTTGAATAACACTACTTATTTCTGGGATTTTAACGATAACAATGCGAGCTCAAATGACACCATTGCTAGCCATTCTTTTTCTCCTATATCAGGAACTAGCTTTGGAAACTATATCGTTAAATTAACGGCAACTAACAACACTACTGGGTGCTCGATATCTGTTAGTAAAACTATTAATATCACACCAACACCAAATCCAGTGCTAACAGGGGTAGACTGGAATTCGTCTTTAAATGCTTTCACGTACTGCGGTAGTTCTTACAATTCCCCAAATCATAAATTTTCATTTACGAATCTCACAATAAGTAATGTGTCAACCCATTACATGGATAGTCTATATATTTCCTGGGGAGATTCTGCAAAAACTGATACAACATTTAATTTATCAAGTGGATCGCTAATGCCCACAACATTGAGTTTTACTTATACCAAGGTTGACTCCTTTACAATTGCGCTCAAAGGGTATGGTAAAAATGGTTGTATTGGTGCTAAAAAGTATAAAGTTTATAATGATAATCGGGCCTATTTGGGGATTAATACTTTAAGCGGCTTAACAGGTTGCTCGACCCATGCAATGACATTTTATTCAGATAACTCAAGCTCTGCAGGTCCGGCGAAAGAGCAACCTTCTCCAACTACTAAAATAACATGGTATTTTGGAGACGGAATCACTGTGAAATGGGACTATAATGATTACATCGCTAATTATGATACAACACTAAAAGCTGCAAAAATTATTCATGATTTTAAACAAGGTTCTTGCGGTAACTCTTTTAAAACGGCGGGTAATATAATTTACAACAATTCATATTATGCATCACTCACCATGAGTAATGTTTGTGGAAATACTGGTGGAGCAGATCTTTATCCAATAACTGTTTGTGATAAACCAAATGCAGCTTTTTCCAATGACACAATTTGTTATGCTGCAGGCCAAAACGAAGTTGACTTCTACAATAGGAGCACGGAGTTTTGTCCAGATACATCGCTATTACTTGCTAACGGAAATATGCCATGCTATGAAAAGGACAGCGTGAAATTTGTTTGGCTTTGGGGACATGGAAGTCAGAGCGATACTACTTTTAGCTATATAGATACGATTAAGCATAATTTCCCTGATTCAGGAGCTTACACAGTAACGCTTTTGGCGTGCAATAATTGCGGTTGTGATACCTCTTCGCATGATGTTTTTATATATCCTTTACCCTCAGCCACTTTTTCAAATGATACTGTTTGTTTAGGCGACTTGACTTCATTCATGGATTTGAGTAAATCAAACCCCGCTTCAATAGGAATTAAGAATTATTTATGGAATTACGGAGACACTGGCTCAGTAGACTCTGCAAGTAATAACCGAAATCCTAAGCATCGCTTTTTGAAATCTGGAGTATTTTATACTTCACTGAAAGTAACAGATAATTATGGTTGCGAAAACTCCATTATTGATACCGTAGTAGTTGATACTGTCCCATTAGTTATATATACCTCTAATCTGATATGTGAGGGTGATACAGGGGTTTTTACTGATGGAAGTAATTCTTCAAATGGTCCCATAACTAATAGGTATTGGAGCTTAAATGGAATAATTCAGGATTCTTCAATTGTGTTTAAACGTTATTTTCCAAATTGCGATACAGTGTCGCTAGACCTGAGAGTAATAGACACCAATTTATGTTCGAATTCGGGCACGATAGATTTTCCAGTTTATTGCTTACCTACTGCTATTATTTCATTGGAAAACAATTGTTTAGAGAACACTTCTATATTCAATGATAGTTCCATTTCCACGAATGGTCCGGTTCAATCTTGGAAATGGAAATTCGATGTATTTGATAGTTCGATTCAACAACACCCAACTTACCAGTTCTCCACTAGCGATACTTTTCGAATAACACTAGATATTGTCGATTCTATCGGTTGCAAAAATGATACAGTCATTGATTTATTAATCTATCCAAAACCAATTCCTTTATTCTCAAGTGATACGGTTTGTTATTTGAATCCTACTTCATTTTTAAACTTATCAGCGATTGATAGCAATTGGTATAACCCGATTAAATCCTACAGATGGAATTTTTCAGATCCATCGAGTAATTCAGATACAAGTTTACTCATCAACCCTAATTATACATATTCCAAGAGTGGTACATATTTTCCTAAATTAATTTTAGTCGATACTATGTTGTGCACGGATACCATAATTGATACTGTTTTAGTAAAACAGTTGCCAAGTCCTAGATTTACCTTTATTGATGTCTGTGAAGGCGATACGGCAATATTTAACAGCTCATCTGTTTCTTATAACAAAGGAACGGCCTCTGAAGAATGGTTGATCCAAGGAAAAATTGTGGATAGCTCTTCCTCAATAAATCATGTGTTTGATACTTGCGGAACTTTTCCTATAACGTTAAGGGTAATTGATTCTTCAGGTTGCGATTCCAGTATTACTCAATTAATTAGAGTTTATTGTTTACCAGTTGCAAAATTTACTGCTACGAAGGTTTGCTTAGGGACTCAAATTGCTTTTTTAGATAAGAGTTTGATTGGAGACACAACAATAAAAAATTGGATATGGAATTTTGGTGATGGATCTGGAAATTCCACGAATCAAAACCCGTCATATACCTACACTGCTAGTGGTAAATATGTTGTAAAACAGACAGTAGAAGATATCTTCGGTTGCAAGTCGGACACGTCAGATTCGGCTGAGGTAAGTCCCCCTCCAGTTTTTAGTTTGGATAATGATACCAACTTTTGTGAGGGACAGAGCTACACCATCAAAGGACCTGATAGTATGACTTCTTATTCATGGAATAATGCTTCCACTGCACAATCAATACTGGTCATTAATTCTGGCTCTTACATTCTTACAGTAACGGACTCAAATGGCTGCTTACACATTGATACAATTGAGGTGATAATTCACGCCAATCCTAAACCCAATATCGGCTCAGATACTACGCTATGCGATGGGTCAAATTATTTATTGAGAACCTTACAACCATATAACAAATATTCATGGTCACCCGGCGGAGATACGCTTAGGCAAATCACAGTTTCTAATCAAGGAATTTATAAGATTACCGTCACGGATACTAATGGCTGCAAATGGGATACCTCGGTAAGTGTCATTTATAGAAATGGCTTGAATGTTTCTCTTGCAGCTATAGGTTCAATGTGCTTGAATGATACTATTCTAACACTTACTGGTGGAACCCCGTCTGGTGGAACTTACTTTATAAATGGAGTATCTGCCACAACTTATAACCCTAGTATTAGAGGGGCCGGAACCGACACTGTGCAATACGTTTTAGTCGATATCAACTCTTGCACTGACACTGCATCAGTAACGATTAAAGTAAACCCTCTTCCTATTGTAATTGCAAGTTTGGATACAAGTATTTGTAAGCTAGACACAGCGACTTTACTAGCCAGTGGCGGAACTAGCTATGTATGGAGTGATGGTAGTTTGACTTTCGGATCGAATCCTTACCAGGTAAGTCCGACGAATACTACGAGATATTTTGTAACGGTCACCGATGGAAATAACTGTGAGGACAGTGCTTCATTAACCGTAAGGGTAAATGCTTTACCAGAACCGAATGTTGGCCCTATCATTACATTATGTGTTGGAGATTCGATAAAGATAGGAGCTAAGTTAGGTGGCAGTTATTTGTGGAGCACTAACGCAACGACTGACAGTATTTTGGTGACACCAAGTCAAAATACTTTTTACGGTGTAACGATGACCGATGGCAATAGTTGCAAAGGAATTGATTCAGTCGAAGTGAAGGTAAATCCGTTACCAACTGTTAGTGCAGGCAGTCCTGTGTCAATTTGTATCGGAAAGAGTGAGACAATAACAGCAAGTGGAGGAACTAGTTATTTATGGGATGATAACAGTCCCAATCAAAGCCGAACAGTTTCTCCTGTGGTGACTACCAATTATTTTGTAACGGTCACTGATGGTAATGGTTGTGAAGACAGCGCATCGGTGTTAGTGACAGTGAATACTCTTCCTATTGCTGCATTATTACCTTTTGCCAAGGTCTGCCTGAACTCACCCTCTTTCAATCTGAAAGGAGGCACTCCTATTGGCGGTTCTTATTCTGGAAATGGTGTTTCATCAAATCAGTTTAGCCCTACAACTGCAGGAGTAGGCACACATATTATAGTTTATAATTACACTAATGGCAAAGGTTGTTCTGACACCGCTCAAAAATCCATTAAGGTATTACCTACTCCAAGTGTTACATTTTCCGCGCCAGCGGATTTATGTGTAAATGCAGCTAACTTGACCCTCACCACAGGCACACCAAATGGTGGTGTATATTCTGGTATCGGAGTATCAGTAGGAGTGTTTAATCCTAGTACTGCAGGTATAGGAACACATGTCTTAAAATATAAATACAGCAATTCAGATGGCTGCTCTGACTCTGCAAACACACAAATAAAAGTAAACCCACTTCCTGTTGTTGTAATTACCTCCATACCTAACCAATGTTTAAACTCTTCACCAATCTCACTTAAAGCCAACATTTCATTCGGGATATATTCTGGCCCAGGAGTTTCGGGGAGTATGTTTAATCCTTCTGCTGCCGGAGTTGGCGTTCATTCAATTGTTTATAATTTTACAAATGGAATTACAGGATGTGCGAGTTCGGATACGACAACGGTAAGAGTTGATACAGTTCCAACGGTCTCACTTTCATCATTTGATTCTATTTGTTTGAACAGGTCGACATTAACGTTAAATAATGGAAGCCCAACGGGTGGAGTATATGTAGGTAAAGGAGTATCAGCCTCAAATTTCTCACCATTGACAGCAGGAGTTGGAATTCATCAAATTAAATATATTTTCTCTGATGTTCGAAAATGTACTGATTCAGCTAATACAACTATTGAAGTCTTACCAATTCCTGCAGCCAATTTTACTTCTACTAAATCTTGTTTTGGTGATTCAACTTTGTTTACAGACTTATCCAGATCGGTCAATCAGATACTAAGTTGGAGTTGGAAGATTGGAAATACTAGTTTTAGTGCAATCCAAAAGCCTTCATTTTTATTTAGTTTGCCCGGAACTTACTCGGTAAGCTTTGAGGTACAGGACTCTAAAGGTTGTAAGGATGATACAGTGCAAACAGTATTAGTCGATACTTTGCCAGTAGCAGCATTTAGTTTAAATGATAACTGTGTAGGAGACAGCTCCTTGTTTACTAACAACTCTCAAAAAGGAAGTAATGCGTTTAAGGACTGGAAGTGGAAGTTTGGTGATGGCGATTCTTCTAGCTTACAATC
>CESE01038076.1_pt1 | contig 52508 bp, 37 predicted proteins | sample 350271 | NCBI WGS metagenome assembly CESE01 (sample SAMEA2621536, study PRJEB7988) | marine metagenome | isolation source: saline water (ENVO:00002010), including | reverse complement strand
GGGGGTTGTTACTAGTTCATTCTCTAGAGTACATTTTTAAACTAGTAATGAAATTACATAAAATAGTTAAATCGTCAGTTTATAAAAACCACTGTCAATAGGATTGTGAATAAAAGATGTAGGGAGTTCATTCTTAATTATTCTGTGAAATCCGTTTTTTTTTATAAAACTCATGAGCGCCTATAAATTGTTTCATCGTTTCCATATAAATACTGGTTATGCATTCAGAGTTACACCACCCAAAAGCCTTTTGCCACAATAAATGAGATGTATTGAATCCCTTTACGCTATGATTTTTCTTAGCGAACATGTTTTTTAGAACAGACCTTTGTTTTTCTATTTTTAAAATGCCCACAGTTCTCGCTATTTCATTGCCTTTAAAAGTAAACCAGTATTTGTCTGATAAAATTATCTTACAGGAGGAGTGTTATTGGCGTTTGGGGTTTCAAACTCGTTAGAAATTTCCAATGTCATAATGTCAATTTCCTTTTGATGAACTGTATTAAATGGCTTAATAGTAATCATAAATATATTTCTTGTGTTCACTTTTCTTGTAGCCATTCCCTAACTTATTTTAAATTGAAAATAAGGGTTGAAATCTCTTCTATTCCTCTGGTTTTATCGGGCCTGGTTTTGTTGTTTTTATAACACAGAAGAGGTGTTTATTTACTTGACGGAAAATTAAGTAAATAATTTAGAGAGTGGAAGTCGGTTATGAAAAGGGGTAACTCTTCTTAGAATTTCTGCTTGGGTAATTGCAGCGTTTTATTGTCTTATGGGAGAGAGCTGAAAGGCTTTATTCATTGCTGCTCTTACCTTTAACTATAATTCTCTTGGGGCTCTTTTTCTCGCAGCTCTTAGAAATGGTGAAATTCAATTAACTGAATAGGATAAACGCTATAAAGAGTGGGCCCGGTTAAAAAAATGTGGACTGACCCTTCGTCGTTTACGGGTTTTCAGCAGTGAAATTTACCAACTCCTCGTCCCATGAATATTGGGTGTAGGTTATTTTGTAGTCGGAAATGTCCTTATTAAGCTGCTCGGCAAAGATTCTTTTTATTCCCTTCTCCCCGCCAAAGTCGAAATAGAACCATTTAAATAATGATGTAGTACTTACCACTTTTCTGTTATCCTTAAACTGGCTCTGTTCATCTAAAAAGGATTGAGTAGCTCTGTCCAACTGGGCATTAATATTGGTTGGGCTATAAAATGCTATTGGGGGACAGCTTTTGGCTCCGCAGTTTAGCGCAAAATGAATTCGGTAATCGAGTATATCTACGGCATTTTTTTTAATGAACTTCGGGGAGAGCGGGTTTGAAAATAAACCTAATGAGTACTTGTGTCTGTATCTTCTTAAAACTCCATGTTCAACATCATCAAGGCTTAATGACTTTCCTGCTATTGAAATTAGTTTCTTTTTGTAAATGTCTGTCAGGGCTACTTTTCTATCTATTCTTAATATTTGATAATATGCATTGTAGATATTAATCCAGAAGGCTTTTTTACGCTCATCGTTTATTAGACTATTTTCTAAAAGAGCCAATTCCAACTCCTTTAGCTTTAACTGCAGTGCTGACGAGTCCTTCTGTAGTTTTACTTCAAGCAGGAGCTGTTCTGAAAGTTTAATTAACTGCACTGGGTTCATTTTTCAAATTTATCACGGCATCTGGCTAATTTTAGTACAAATTACTCTATCTAGAGAGTTCCTTCTGCTATGAAATGATATTTAGCCCATAATTTTACTTTTCATTACGTCAGCCTTGTATAAGAAATAGTTATTGCCACGCTCCTCTTTTTCAAGGGCACGGGGATAGATTTTAGTTTATTCTAACTAAATAAACAGGTAAAAAAAAGCCTGGATAGACCAGGCTTTTTAACTTTATATAGAATCTAATTAGATTAGAGTTTCTTCACATTACAGCACTGCATTCCTTTAGGTCCTCTTTCTAGTTCGAACATCACGTTATCTCCCTGGCTTATATCCTGAAGACATCCATGCACATGTACGAAGAACTTTAGATTGGTTCCTTTCTCTAATATGAATCCAAATCCTTTTTCATCATTAAAGAAATCAACTTTACCTTTTTTCACTTTAGTTTCTTCCATGTCCTCTTTCTTAGGGACACCCAAAACTATAGATGAAGCATCTATTTCTACTTTCTTAGCCTTTGGATCTGGAGGAGTATCACTCAATTGACCAAATTCATCTTTGTAGACTATCATCTCCTCAAAGGTTTTCCCTTTGTTATTGTCGTCCTTACGAGCAGATTTTTTCAGGAGTTTATCCTGTCTCTTTTTCTCTCTCTTCTTCTCTCTTTCTTTTTTACCAAATGTCTCTTGCGACTTACCCATGTATCAGTATTAAGTTATTATTACGCTTTCAAGTTTTTTATTTACAAGCAGTTAAAGATAGAAATTAAGCTGGCTAACACTGTAAGATTACAAATGACGTGGCTTATGAACGACCAGAAACCTTCTCGATTTCCATAACTGTTTCCTGTAACATCAAGAACTGAGCCGCAAAGATACACTTATGAATCCTTAAACCACAAGATTATTTATTCATTCTATTCACACGCTTATGATGATAGACTGAGATAGAACTGCTTTTAAGCTTAGGGTCGTAATTGCAGCAAAATTCTCCAACAAGGTTTATGCGACTATAGATTCTGCTTTTAACCTTCTAGCGTGAAGGTATTCCTTCATGAATAGTTGCCTGTTCTATCGTCTAGAATCTGTTGGGTTATAATACGCTTCTCGCAGCGGCTGGAGACTATTTACTCAACACTTCAAAGATTTTCCAGAGCTCATTCCCGTTTTCATCTGTCACTAAAAGAGAGTGCTTTCCTTTACCTGTGTTAATCTCCATCTGGTGAAAATCTTTGGTAATTCCTATGTATTCTCCATCTAAATACCAGAAAACCTTTAACTCTGCTCTTCTATGCGCTAGTTCAAAAACGGCTTTCCCTTTCTCTCCATCTAGACCCACTGGCAGGTAAATACGGTTGGGATTTTTGGGGTAAATAAACTCCATGGGAGAATCCTCTAGCAGCGCGCAGTCTTCTCTGAAAGGAGGAAGTGATTTATAACTAAAACTCTTTCGCTTAAAGTACCATTCCTCAGAGGGAGAGAGTACAAACCAACTGGTGTGGACCATGTTTTCTGGAGATTCACAGGCTGAATTTACTTGGTGCTTTCCTGTACTGTCCAGATGAATCAATTGATGGTTCTTGCAGATAGCATCTGTATAATGGCATGCTGGAACTAGCTCTTTCGCGGTGTTTATGCAGTGTTGGTTGGCTAGCATTCCACTTTCTGTACAGATGAGTAGTTCCTTATAATTATCAAACGGTTTTTCAAACCATGATGTAGACGGCATTTCTTCAAACAGCTCAAACAAAATAGGCGCAGCAAAACCCAATCCTGTGAGCCCTGACCTTCCTTCTCCATCCGCATTTCCTACCCAAACTCCTATGGTATACTCTGGAGTAGTTCCTATGGCCCAGGCATCTCTGTTCCCGAAACTGGTTCCGGTCTTCCACCCTATTTTCTTGGATGAACTAAATGATTTCCAGCCTTGCTCTCCAAGTGGTCTTTTGGCCTCTGTAAGCGCATTCAAGGTTTCATAAATAGCTGCTGGAGTGAGGTACGGGTCATCCGAATTTAGGGCTCCATTTCTATTTTTTAGCCAGTGGCTATTAAAGAAGTTTTCTTTAGCTGCCCATTCATCTCCGTCATAACTAGTAAGAACTCTGCCCATTCCTGCGTACATGCTGGCTAGGTTCATTAACTGCCCTTCTGCCCCACCCAGAATTAAAGAAAGTCCATAATTGGCGCTTCCTCTATGCAGTGTCTTCATATTCATCAACTTCAATTGGCTATAAAACTGACCTACTCCGTACGCTCTTAATAGCCGAACAAATGGAACATTTAAAGACCTGTAAAGTGCCTCATTGGCTGGAACTACTCCATCAAACGACTTGTGGTAATTCTCTGGTGCATATCCTGAAATGAATGTAGGGATATCGCTGAGTAATTTTTTGGGAAGGATCTCTCCTTTGGATAGTGAAGAAGCATATAAGAAGGGCTTTAGCAGACTACCTGTACTCCTCTCAGAGTGAAGGATATCTACTGCATTTCCATGTTCCATGGAGTTGGTGGTGTTCCCTACGTAGGAGATTACGTTTCCTGTTTTGGTCTCAATTATTACTGCAGAGGCATTGTAAATTTCGTTATGCTGGTATTGGTTTGAGAATCGATTTACTATTTGCTGCACCCTTTCCTGTAGGTAATAATTTATGTCTGTTTCTACCAGCTTTCCATTTTTATCCCCGGCAGCTCTGTCCATTAAATGGGAAGCCACATTGGGCAGTCTCTTTGCTCTGCCGGGTAGAGGTTCTAGCTTGGCTAGTTGATTTTCTTGGGGTGTTATAATTTCTAACTTAACTAGTCTATCTAAAAGCCTGTTTCTCTTTTCGCGCAGCAATATTTCATTCTTCCCGGGATATATCAATGATGGGGCATTGGGTAACACAGCCAAAACCGCAGATTCGCTCCATGTCAAATTCTCTGGACTTCTGCCAAAGTAACGCCACGAAGCAGCTTCTATTCCTACTACATTCCCACCAAATGGTGCGTGGCTGCAGTATAGATTTAGAATTTCATCTTTGGAATAGTTAATCTCAAAATGCAGCGCTATGAAGAGCTCCTTAATTTTCTGCAGAATGGTTCTCGGCTTGCCATCCTGCCAAATTCTGGCTACTTGCATGGTAATAGTACTTCCGCCCTGTTTTACTTTCCCCGCCTGAATATTCACTTTTAACGCACGAGCGAGAGCTACAGGATTCACCCCTAAATGCTTTCTGAAGTACTGGTCTTCGAAAGTAAGAATACAGGACTCAAACTTAGTAGACACCTGAGCAGATTCAGGGAATCTCCACTGCCCATCACGCGCTATTCTGGCTCCTAATAATCGACTATCCTTATCTAAAAGCACTGTCGAAGTGGACTTTTCAAAGACAGGATTAGGAATCAAAAATCTAGAAACCAGTACTAAAACTAAGCATAAGATAAGAGAACCCTTAGTAATCAGCCACAGTCGTTTTAGGTATGTAGAGTAGCTCTTCTTCACTAGTTCTACTCTCCAGGTTTCACTACTTCTACCCATCTTCCTTTCTCGGTGGCATTTACCTCATTGTCATACATATCTTCTGCTAGAATAGAGGGCATATAGAATTTACCTAAGTAAGAACTGTTTAGTAATATTTTAAACGTCTTCTTGTGGTTGGAGCTGTTCTTATACCTTCTGCCTAAGCTAAAGTAAGTGTAGACCCTATCATCCCTTATGTCTTGGTATTCAACAGGGCTACTTCCTGAAACGGTAAACCCTTCGTCCATTCGGCTATTGTAAATCTCCCACCCTGAAGGGAATATTTGTGTAAGCGCTAATTCATTTAGCGCAGTCTCAGTGCTCGGATTGCTCACAGTTACTTCTGCTATAAAATCGACACCTTGCTCCATTCTAGCAACATTTATAGGCGTGCCATTTACGTCTGTATAGCTTACCGTTAAATCTAAATTATTATCTGCATTTACATCATTACCAGCAGCAGGTTGTCCAGATAAAATAGCTCTTGTGTAGATCACCCCTTCTCCATTATTGGTCACAGACATTAAGCCCTTATTAGACAAGTTGGCCACATTCTCTATTACAACTTGTTTGAACGGTAAAGTAGTAGAAATATTATTTTCACTTTCCCCGTCTATGGTATAAGAGAAATTCATTTCATCTGATTTTACCGCGTTTTCACTGATAAAATGAGTAGCGGCCATAAGGCTATACGCTACAGTTTGGGTGCTCATCCATTTGGGACTGCTTAGTTCATCAGACAATTCCTTGAGTACTTTGAACGCCTCTGTTTTCTTTCCCAATAAATTCATCATTTCTAAAGTGATGGCTTTATTTCGAGTAGATGAGCCATAGGAGTAATAGTAATACCGATTATCTGATTGAGTTAAATTGCTGCTTAATCCTGCTGTAAGCTGCGTGGCAATATCTGTCTGTCCTACTAAATGATATGTTCCAGCCAAAATCCATTTTCCAGCATCTGAAAGTTTACCGTTGGACTTCAGTCTGTTCATGGCTCCTATCTCTGATTTTCCTGCTAGCGCTAAGGTGTAAAGTCTATAGGCTTGATTGAAATCATAATAACTAACCAATGAATATTCTAACCCTCGTCCTTCTGTGTGATTCTGTGCTGTAGTAGATTGATAAGAAAGCCAGCTCGACTTCATTCCATCTGGCAGGCTGAATCCTTTCTTTTCTGCTTCTATTATGAAATGTCCTACGTAAGAACTCACCCAGTCATTCGTTTTGTTTGCACCTGGCCACATGCTAAACCCTCCTGAGTTTTTTTGCATTGATCTTAACCGTTCTATTCCATAATTAATGTTTTCTGTAGCTCTGTTTTTAAAGTGAAGGTTGGTCTCCATTACATCACTTACATACAGCTGAGGAAATGACTTAGAGGTAGTTTGCTCGGCGCATCCGTGAGGATAACCAGTTAACTGTTTCAGTCTTCTTTCTAAATCTATAGCTGGCATATTACTAATCTCTAGCGTTACAGAGTTGGTTCCGCCTACTCCTACCAATTCATATTCGCTATTCCATGCGCTGCCTGCTTCTACTACTGACTGCATAAATCGAGTGGTAGGAGGATTGGGATTTCTCACTTCTAGCTCTATGTCATAGGACGCGTTTTCTCCTGCTCCTGAGACTTCTATTTTCACTTCACCTTTGCCTATTTTATTCAAGATTTCTAAATCGAAGTTGACTACTTGATCTCCTTCTTCTGTGAATTGTAAAGTCTGCTGCTTGGTAAACCCTGAATCAAATAATCCGTTAGCAGTAACCTTCACGGTAACGGTTTTAATTTTTTCATCCATAGCGAACACCGTAACAGGAAGTTTTACTTTTTCTCCAGGCCCTAAAACTCTAGGCAGTGTAGCTAAAACCATTAGTGGCTTTTTAACTGGTGTCGTTTCTTCTGCATGGCCATATGCGCTTCCATTACCAGCTATAACCATGGTTCTTACCGAACCAATATAATTAGGAATGTCTATTTTATGTTTGTTGTTTCCATTTTCAGGGAGAGTGAATGGTCCTAAAAATATTACCATAGGTTTAAATCGATTGATTTTACTCTTATCGCTTTCTCCCTGAGCTTCTCCGTCACCACCTATGCTCAGAACACGCTCTAATTCTCCTCCATAAGCGCCTATAACATCATCGTATAAATCCCAAGTCTTTACTCCTAGTGCTTCTCTAGCATAGAAAATACCATGTGGCTTAGGAGTTTTAAATCTAGTAATGTCTAGTAAACCTTCATCTACTATAGCCAGTGTGTAGGTCATTCCTCTTCCATCTCTTTCTGAAACCTCCACTACTGTGGTAGTTTCAGGAGTTAGCTCCTCAGCCATTTTTATTTCAGGATGGATAATGGTATTTGGATCCTTCACCGAGATAGGAACTATGCCGTACATCCTTATCGGAAGGCTGTTTTCATGTTTGTGCGGTTGTACCATGGTCACACTTATAAAAGCGTTAGGGGCCATCTCTGGAGTAATTTCTATGTCGTACTTAAGCTCTGTTCCAGAAACTTCTCTCCACTCTGCAGAGATCACCTTCGTGCCATTTTCTATAGTTACTAAAGCTCTCCCTTTTCCTCCAGCTGGAACAGTAATGCTAGCTGTTTCACCCACAGAGTAAGATTCTTTATCCGACTTGAATGTGAGCACAGAAGCTCCTACACCCTCTCTATCGGTTCTGGTAGCCCATCCTGGCCAGTCTACGTAGGCAATGCTTCCTGTGCTATGCCCTGTTTCGGGATTGGTTACTCTTATGAAGAATCTCCCCCAATCTGGATGCTCAATTTTCAAGTCTATCTCTGCTTTACCATTTGATGTATTTACAGTGTATGACTTGATATGTTCTTTAGAGTTTTTACTCAAATAGCTCCCGTTATTATTGGACGAAGAGTCCCACCACCATCTCCAGTTCATTTTAAAAATGGATACTTCTAGACCAACTACATTTATAGGATTTCCCTCTTGGTCTACGGTTACTACTTCTGTAGTATGGGTTTTATCTGTGAGCAGTACATCACTTCTACTGTCGCTAAATGGTTTTATTCCTACATAACTGTCATATGGGGAATAGGGCATGGAGAATCTATCTACACTAAAATCCCCTGCTTCTTCGAATACTCTAGCCGAGAAGCTGGCTGTTAAAAGGCCTGGAGCTGCAGTAGTGAGTGAAATATTTACAGGAAATGAGACTTGACCGTTTTCATCTAATCTACCGTCCAGTATTGACTGCTCATCTGAGCTATATCTTTTCATGGGATCTCTGAAGTTGAACCCTTCAAACTTATCAAAACCTCTATTAGAACTTGTCAGTTTCACATCTAGTTTGGCTTTTAAGTTTTTGGCCTTAGCGCCATGTAACCACGTTACATTCATTGTTCCATTGGACGAGCTTGCTTTAAGTACTTCATCTTCAAAATCAAATTTTATCTTAAGCCTATTAGGCTTGATCGTTTCTATTCTCAGTGATTTATGAAACTGGACACTTCCCACTTTTACTTTAGCGCTCCAGAATCCTGTCATATCCTCTGATTTAGTTACCACCTCAAATGTGTAAAAACCTGTAGAACTCTTCTGTTTTACAATTCTCTCTACCAACTGTCCTTTTGGGTTGGTAATCTCTAATTTTACGGGATGATTCTCTGGTAATACCTGGTTTTTATCCTCTAGGATAAACCCAAGAAAAAGTGTGTCACCAGGCCTCCAAACTCCTCGCTCTCCGTAAATAAGTCCTTTTATCCCCTTCTGAACTACGGTACCTCCCACATCAAAATGACTGGTGTTTAAAGCCGCTCCATCCTTCAGTTTTAGATAACCCCGCTCATTTCCAGATATGGCTACTAAAAGAAATGGTTTTTCTTCAACATCAAACCGAGCCATTCCATTTCTGTCAGATTTAGATGAAGCTAACAATTGGTTTTGGTAATCAAATAGGTTGATGGTGACTCCACTCATAGCGCCTGCACTTCTCAGATCAGATGTGGAAACGATTAACTCATTGTTTTTGCCAAGCTTGGCTAGAAGACCTATGTTACTGGCTAGAATATTCTGTGTTACACCTCTATTCCTCCTGTAATACATTTCATGACATGGATTATCTCTCTCTTCATAATTATAATCCCCATAATAATAGTAATCGTCATAGTAGTAATCATAATCCCATGAATTCTCATTGGCTATATCTTCCCAACTTTCTTCTAGTTCCTCCTCCACTTCTGGAAGACCAGCTTCGCCTGCACATGGATATAAAGAATAACTTCGATTGAAATCTATAGTTACTCTGTAGATAGCTCCTTGATCCTGCTTAATTAAGTCTTCTAAATCTAACGAGAAATTATTCCATTTACCGTAATCGGTGGTGTTATCTGTTACTAGATTCACCTTTTTTTTCATTACTTTCTTTCCTACACGGGTTAAATTTCTGGAGCCATTGGAGTTATTGGTTTGTAGAAACTGATGAATATTATTCTCGTAAATCTTAGTTACTGTAACATCTACAGCCTTGAGATTTACAGCCTGAAATGGCAGAATTAGACCCTCTGTAGAAGGAAGAATTACGCCAGAATTACTCATCTTTAAAGCAGGCTTAACCTCTAAAAACTGCACTTCCACATTTTTAGCTTCTATTAGAGAATAACCAACACTATTTTTAATGCCTGGTTCTATCTTTAATTGTAAACTTCCGCTTTGTCTCTGTTTTGGGTAAACGAGAATTTTATTGCTATTTACTTCTATTCTCACACTAGAAGTTGACATATTTCCGAGTCTAATAAATCCACTAAGCTCTTGACTTTTATCTATAGGATCAGAAAATGAAATAGCTACATGCTGCTCTGGCTGCTGAATAACTTCTGTCTTCGTGATTTTAAAATCGTTTAATGCTGGGATTTCGATAGTCTTAGAGTCAGAGTTTTCTATTCCATAGCTATTGCCATCCCACATAAGGATGACCCTGTCTGATTCCGTTTCTTTTCTTACAAGGCTGTCCACTCTGAAGTAATGTCTTTTACTAAAAGTGTCATGCGTCCATTGTATCTCTAGTTCACTATTCTGATTCTCTATAGATAACAGTTTTTCAGCTATCTCGGGCTCTAAGAAGTCTGTAGATACGAGGGTTCCAATAAAGCTATTCCATTTGAGGTTTTTTTCATCATATGGTTTTAGCCCATCAATGGTAACGTATACCGCTTGTTTGTTTGTTCTTACAGAGTAATTGAATTCTTGAAATTCTTTTGATAAATCAAGCACGTCACCTAGAGCAAAGCTTACATCAAACTTCTGATCTGATTTCAAGGCTTTAGCAGGTTTGAATACGATCGTTTCTGCATCTTTCCAATACGCATCTCCCTCAATGTAAGGATTAAATGAAAAAACCTGTTCTCTAAGTATGGCATCTGTTTCTGTAAACTTTTTACTTTTCTCTGAAAGCTTAATCGTAAAGTCAGATGACCTGCTAATAACTCCAGAGTTAAAACCTAAAACATATTGGCTAAAGGCAGGGTTCACTTTCACGAATTCGGAGAGGTCATTTTCATTACAAGAAGTATGACAGATAGCGAGAGCAAGGGAAATCCCAGCCAAGAGTTTAAAAAAGAGTTTCATATACGGTAAGTTTTCTTAGGGTCTTTGTATGTTAAAGACCCTTTCAGGTTGTAAATTAACGAGAAGAATAGGAGGATATTGGAATTGTTAAAAAGTTTAGTGACTCAGTCAAGTCTCAGTAATGAGATTTAGACATTTCTAAATCTGCGTATTCGAAAACGCTTTCAGTAACGCAACTCTATGTTTCTTGTGTAACGAAATAATATAAATCTATAACTATCAAGGAAAAAAACTGGATTCTATAAATAGACCTTTCTAGAAGTTGGGTTTTACTTCATTGATGAAATGGAGATAGATTCCAATATAGGACAGCGGGTGTTTTCTTTCTTTCCTCAAATCAGTTAATTCATTATGAGGTTATTGTGCTGTTTCCGCATGAAATAATGGTGGAAGAAACTTCTCTAGTAATTAGTGTTATTATCTATAAGAATACATTGGCTTTAGCTAGTAATTTCTTCGCTATTATTATACCCAGATAAATTTCTGGAATGGAAAAGGTGAAAATCAAGAGTTATTTCTACTTAACGGTTACGTTGACCGTCTTAATCATGTCTGCTAGCCAAGGATGTAAATACGAAAATGAAGAAGAGCTTTTCGGCTCTGAAGAAGAGTGTGACGTAACAGAAATAAGCTACGAGGGAGAAATAATTCCCATAGTAGACCAGTTCTGTTATTCATGCCACAGTACAGCTGAAGCGAGTGCTGGAGTTATCTTAGATACTTATGTAACTATTAAGTCATGGTCAGACGAGTCTCTTTACTGCACTATTAGTTACGGTGATGAATGTGATAATATGCCTAAAAACCAACCTCAATTAAGTGAGTGTAATATTCTCAAAATTAAAACATGGATAGATGAAGGAGCACTTGAAAATTAGAACATTAAAAGTAGCAGGGATTGCTCTTGTTTGCTGCATTGCAACGCTTACAAAAGCACAAGACACGGAAGGAGAACTGGAAGGAAAAGCGTTCTATGATACGCGTATAGTTAACGGACAGTCTGTAGAAACGAACAATGAAGGAGTGATGAAATTTATCATAGCCCACAGGTTCGGACCAGTTAATGGTGGCGGATATGAGCTTTACGGGCTTGACCAAAGTACAATACGGTTGGGGTTTGATTACGGGATTTCTGATAATATATCTATAGGAATCGGAAGAAGCTCTAATGAGAAAACTGGTGACATATTCTTTAAGGCGCGACTTTTACGACAGCGCACAAATGGTGGAACTCCAATTTCATTAACGTGGTTTTCAGGAATAGCAGCCAGAGGATTGAAATTTGCGGATGATGCCAGAGCAAATAAGTTCGAACATCGATTAGCGTATACGTATCAAGTGCTCGTAGCTAGAAAATGGAATGATAGACTGTCTACGCAATTAATGCCTTCTTTCGTTCATAGAAATCTAGTGTTAAATGCGGGTCAAGAGAATGATCTTATTAGCATAGGAGCTGCTGCCAGGTATGTGGCTAGTAAGAGATTTACATTCAGTATAGAGTACTATCACGCCTTACCAGATATGTTATCTGATCCATTTGAAAATAGCTTCGCTTTAGGAATAGATTGGGAAACCAAAGGGCATGTATTTCAGTTCCATTTCGGAAATTCATTAGGAATGACTGAAAAGTTTTTCATAGGTGAGACTAGAGGAAGCTGGGCAGATGGAGATGTTCGGTTCGGATTTAACATTACCCGAGATTTTAAAATTAAAGGGCGGAAATCTAGATGAAATACTCATTAGCATTTATAACTCTAGTTAGCTCTAGCTTGCTTATAGGAAGTGTAGGTGACGTTTTCGAAGTAGAAAAAAAAGCAGCTTTAGTAGACGTTTCTATTTCGGATATGCTATTTTCTTTGGGTGAGCCTAAACCTGCGCATTACCTAGACAGCGTCTCCTTAGAAATGATTCAGAGAGGAAATGAATTAGTTCACTTCGGAAGGACTACTGCTCCAAATGGAAAAAACACAAAGCAGATCAGCAAATTTTATAAATGTATCAGCTGCCATAATACGGTTAAAGAAGATCCAAATTTGGCAGAGGTCAACCCTGAAAGAAGATTGGATTATGCCAGAGAAATGGACATTCCTTTCCTCCAAGGTTCTACCTTTTATGGGATAGTAAATAGAGAGACATGGTATAATGATGATTATGTAGTGAAATACGGCGGTTTGGTGGAAAGTGCCAAGAACAGTTTAGAGGGCAGTATTCAGTTATGTGCAGAGGTATGCTCGCAGGGAAGAACCTTAAAGCAATGGGAAATAGAGAGTATTCTGGCTTATTTCTGGACACTAGACTTAAAAAAATCAGATTTAAACTGGACAGCAGAGGATGAGAAAAAAATGACAAACGCTTCAGATGATGAGCGATTACTTCATATAAAAAAGAAATTCTTAGCTAAATCTCCTGCTACTTTTGGTGAACTGCCTAAGAGTAAGTCTGAGGGCTATAAAGGATTGGAAGGAAACCCAGCAAACGGAAAAATCATTTACGAACTAGGCTGTCAACACTGCCACAGAGAAAAAGGCGAGAGTGATGTGGTGCTAGACGATTCTAAAGCCACGCTTAATTGGCTGAAGAGAAATATCACTGCTAACGGAGATCTTTCTATTTATGAGATAATTAGAAAAGGAACCTACGCTGGTGAAGGGCATAAGGAATATATGCCTCATTATACACTAGAAAAAATGTCTGACCAACAAATAGAGGACCTTAGATCTTACATAGAATCAGGCACTTAGGGCAGCGCATTATAAGTGAGGGATAAAAACTCAATTCTACCCCACACTTTCCTGCAACTTTTCGCGTTAAGCAAACGTCATACTTTTGAATAGTATGTCAAATAATCAAAAAACACAAATGAAAAATTATCTTTCTTTAGCCTTGCTCGCCTGTTTCATTATTACTTCGTGTACGAAAGACAAAGGTTCGCTAACCTTGACCTTTACTAAATCTACTGCCGAATACGGTAACCTCGAAGAAATAAGAAACACTGAATTACTAGAAGCTTCTCGTGCTATCGAGAATCCAGGAAAAATTTATATCGGAGAAGAGTATTTACTGATAGGAGAAGAAGGAATAGGCATTCATGTATATGATAACTCTGCCCCTTCTAACCCTGTGAATGTAGCTTTTATGAATGTTCCTTTCTGTAAAGAGTTTTTTGTGAAAGACGATTTTATTTATGCTGAAAGTCAGTACGATCTTTTGAAAATAAACATTTCAGATTTCGCTAGTCCTTTCCTAGCAGAAAGAGCATTGAACTCTTTTGCTACGCCATTAACCAATGACCAGGGACAGCAGCTGGTAGGGTTTAGCTATGAAGAGGTAACTGAGAAAATAAAAATAAACAGTAAAGAATATGAACAAGTTTCTGAGAATTCTACTCTTTACTATGATTATACTGAAAGCCTAATTCCATCATCTGCAGTGCCATCTTCATTCTCTGGAGCTAGCTCAGGACAGATAGGAACAGTAAATAGAATTACAGAGCATATGGGATATATTTATGCGATTAGCAACCGTAAGATTCATGTTTTTAATACTAATGGGGCGCTTATTAAGTCTAATGAAATAGAGACTTCCAATAACCTGCAGACTATTTACCCAAAGGGTGATTACATCTTCTTAGGAACTCAGACTTCTATGGATATATATGATGTTAGAAGTCCTGAAGCACCTGTGGAAATAACTTCTCACTGGCATACTACTGCCTGTGATCCCGTTCTACCTCATGGAGATGACGTAGCTTATGTAACTGTAAGAACTGGAGATTTTTCTGATTGTCCTGGTGATGTAAATGCATTATTGGTGTTAGACCTAGAGAACATTACTTCACCCCAAGAAAGACAATCTATCGATATGGCTAGCCCTTACGGAATGGCTATTGAAGGTGATATTCTCTATGTAGGTAATGGAGCTGCTGGATTATATATGTATGATATTTCTGATCGGTTTAATGTGACTCTTTTAGGAACGAACACCGCTGTACAAGCATACGATGTTATTCCACATCCAACGATTACTAATCTTATTCTTACTTCTGGACCTAACGGCATAGAGCAGTATGAGTTTAACCAAGAAACGTTAGACTTAAATCTAATTAGTCATATTCAGATATAAGCGAGATGCATTTGTATAAACTTATATTGATATTAACTGTATTTATCTCTCAGGGATCATTCTCTCAATCGGAGGATGATTCTGAGAATAAGTCTACCTTTTATACTAAGGACGGCACTTCTATCACAGGAAGGATTGTGTATGAGGACTTTTTGATTATTGACCTCGTTATTTTCACCGGTGACACTATCACCATTAAGAATTCTGACATCGCTGAAAAAGTAGAACTAAAAGATCATTTTAGATATCCTAAAAGGAGATTTCATTATAAGGAAGGATTTCATATAGACGGCAACTTAGGTTTGGGGTTTTCGGAAGGTGGAGCCTATGCCTATTCCGATGTTTCTTTAAATAAACGAATCACCACGAAGATCACAGCAGGTTTAGGAATAGGGTCTCAGACGTTATTTACCTCTTTTCAACTTCCAGCGGGAGCTACTAATTTAAATATAAGAATCTCTAATAGAAGCATACCGATATTCGCCCAGGGAAAATATTATGTAAATAGGCATAGAAGAAGTATGTATATCCATGGAAGATTAGGTTACACTGTAGGAAAAAGTCCAGAGTTTAATGCTAATGTAAACAACAATGGCTTTTTAGCTGCTTATGGCATAGGGTTTACTAAGGCCACTAAAGGAAGGGTGAAGACTTTTTTCCAGATTACACAATCACACAATTACTCCTCAGGAACAGCATTAAATCAGGATATAAACGGTCCAGTAACTTTTGATTATAACATTTGGTTTAACCGATTGGGTATGTCATTTGGATTGGAGTATAACTTAAGCTCTAAGTTCAAAAGAACTAAGATAAACTAAGAGATTCTCTTATAATAACCACATTTCAAATAGCTTCCCTCGGGAAAAGACTCTTTAGTAGGATGATCTGTATCGTGGTATTGTTTTTCTAAAAACTCAAACTCCATGTGAGAATCACTTAGCTCATACTCTACGGTATCGAAGAATAAGTCGCTAGAAACTCTGGAAGAACAAGATGCGAGTAATAATATTCCTTCAGGATTAACCAGCTCTGCACCTAACTTAGCTAAGCGAGCGTATTGAATTACCGCGTTATCTACTTCTGTTTTTTGCTTTGCAAAAGATGGGGGATCAATAATAACAACATCAAATTTCTCCTCGGATTCCACCATTTTATCTAATTGTCTAAAAGCATCTCCCCTAAACACTTCATGAAAACCAGTGTACTCATTTAGTTCCGCATTTTTCTTCGCTAATTCGAGAGCTGGCTCACTTATGTCTAAACTTAACACTCTTTCTGCACCTCCCGCTAATGCATGTATAGAAAACCCTCCAGCATAACTAAATACATCTAAAACGGTTTTTCCTTTGGACATCTCTCCTACTCTTTTTCTATTGGCTCGGTGGTCTAAGAAAAAACCTGTCTTATGTCCATGAATCACATTTACCTGAAACTTTACTCCGTGCTCTTTAAAAATAACCTCCTCACTGGAAAGCTCTCCATGCAGCACGTCACCCTCGTTTACCAAATGCTTAAACTCTTCTTTTTTAAGAGAACGACTCAGCCTGAGAACTACAGTTTCGGGTTTAATTACAGCTTTAATAGCGTTGCAAAGCAGCTCCATATAAGGAAGCCATGCGGCAGAATATATTTTTAGCACAGTAATCTCAGCATAAACATCACAGATTACTCCTGGAAGTCCATCTGCTTCTCCGAAAAGTAATCTATAGCTATTCGTTTCACTAGCCAAAAGTGATTCCCTTAAGCGGTATGCCTGGTTTACTTTCTCTAAGAACCACTCCTCGTTTATTTGTGCTCCTCCACCAAAATGAACAACCTTTATTCGAATCGGTGATTCACAGTCAAATAACCCTATGGCCAATAGCTTATTCGTTCTGTGGTCATAGATAATCGCTAAATCCCCCGACTTGGGCACTGTACTTTCTTTAGTAATGCTCTCATTAAAAACCCAAGGATGACCTTTTCTAATCATTCTTTCAGCTGCGGATTTCAGCTTAACTGCTATTCTCTGTGGAGATGTTTTTAATGGTTCACTCATGGACCGCGAAAGTACTACAAACCTGTTTTAAGAGACTCATGACCTAAAAAAGAAAATTATTTCTCATTCTGAATGAACCAAACAGATTAGGATGTGTACAGAGGCATAGATCTAATAAATCAACCATGAAACACATTCTACTTCTTTTCGCTCTCATTTCACTGTTCCATCTAAGCTCATCTGCACAATCTATCTATGGGAACGTGGCTGAGTTTCGTGAATCCAATAGCTTAGATTTTGCCAATGTAGAAATCTTTAAAGATGAAGAATTAGTGGCTTCACTAATTACAGACAAAAACGGAAACTATAACGTAGCCCTTCTAGATACGGGAACTTATATCGTTAACGTGATGTATTCTGGCTACAAAACCCACACCGAAGAGATAGTAGTAAAAGGCGATAAAAACATGGATTACAAACTCCTAGATAATCCTGATGCTAAAAAGAGAAATAGAGCTATAATCAAAGATTTAGAAAATAGGGCTACTATGCAGTTAGAAATAAATGAGTCTAAAATGGTTTTATACGACAGTTCGGATTCTTATGTAGCAGAATCTACAGAATTCAATTTACTATCTAAGTCTATGGCTCCTAAAAAGTTAAATAAAATAGATGGAGGTGAAATCTATGAAGGAGGAATTGTAGACCTGTCTGAGCCAGAAAATGCCACTGAACAGTCCTATTCTATGGGACTTACAGCAGGTGAGATTAACGATTTCGGGAAATGGGAGTTATGGAATGATCTTACCAAAGGAGAATTAGCCTATTACCAAAAAACCTGGAAAACTTCTCTTAGAGGTAGATACTGCGTACAATTAGTAAATAGGGAGAAAATACCATTGGTAGATGCTCGAGTAGAATTACTAGATAGCTCAGACAATTTAATCTGGAAATCTAGGACAGATAATACAGGAAAAGCAGAGCTGTGGGAAACGTTGACATATCCATTGGATTCTATCCAGTCTGATGATTATCATATAAAGATTATCTACCAGGATATTGAAAAAGAAATAAAGAAGCCTACTCGATTTGAGGACGGGATAAATATGGTGAATTTAAAAGCGGATTGCGAAGCAAGTTATGCTGTAGATATAGCATTCGTAGTAGATGCTACGTCCAGTATGCAGGATGAAATAGATTACCTAAAGCTAGACATTAATGATGTGCTTTATCAAGCTAAGCAGATTAATGACAAGCTAAAGATGAGATTCGGTAATGTTTTCTACAGAGACCATGGAGACGCCTATTTAACTAAAAAGCAAGACTTCACTAAAGTGCTTTCGGCATCCTCTGCGTTTATAGAAGAGCAGTTTGCCACTGGAGGAGGTGATGCTCCAGAAGCTGTGGAAGATGCTTTATCCATAGCTATAGACTCTCTTTCATGGAGTGAGGAAGCTAGAGCTAGAATTTTATTTCTAGTTTTGGATGCTCCTCCGCATAATAACTCCTCTATTCAGAAAAAACTACGGGGCTTAATGAAGAGAGCCTCGGCCAAAGGAATTAGAATAGTCCCTATAACAGGAAGTGGTTTGGATAAATCTACAGAGTATTTAATGAGAACCATAAGCCTCTCTACGAATGGCAGCTATACTTTTCTAACAGACCATAGTGGTATAGGTGGTGGTCATATCGATCCATCTACAGATGAGTATGAATTAGAACTTTTAAATGAACTCTTGGTTAGACTGATTCAATCTTACCTATACGTTCCTAGTTGTGATGAAGAAGTGCCAGAAATCGACTTTCTGCCAGAGACTCCTGATAGCTTAGTGGTGTATGAATTTCCTGTAGATTCTTTAGAGATAGACTCCCTAGACGCTGCCTTCAATCCAGATTTCATAGATGAGCTAGAACCGATAGAAGAAATAAGCTGGAAATACTATCCTAACCCTACGTATGGCCCTATTACCATCGAAGTCTCTAAGGAGGTAGAAATGCTTTATCTAACAGACATGTCTGGAAAGATTCTAAAAGAGATTAATATGAATGGAGGAACACGAATTCAAACCGACTTAACAGGGCTTCCGATGGGGATTTACTTTTTAAGGTATCCTCTAGGAAAAAAGTGGCTATCGGGTAAGGTGATCTTGATGCGGTAAACCAATTTAATGGTTAAATGAAACATAAATAAAAAGCCCTGCGATTCATCGCAGGGCTTTTTATCGAAATTCATACCGGCAACTTACTGTATAATAAGAATTTTGTTCACAGAAATAGCCTCGTTTTCTAGCTGAATAGTGTATAATCCAGCAGCCAGAGAAGATGTGCTTATAGTCACTAAATCATTAATTACAAATTGGTTATAGACAATCTGTCCTAAGGAATTTACTAATTTAACGGTAAGCTCTCTCTCTGAAGCGAAAGTTATATTTACTCTATCAGTGGCTGGATTTGGGTAAATATTTAACGAGTTTAAAAGTGCTGTTTCTTCTACACTTGACTCACAGTCACACTGATCAAAACAAGCTATAGCTAACGTCTCATTAGAACCAGATCTAGCGTGAGTTCTATTAAACCCTCCTATGCCATTGGCTATGCCACACAGCTCTATGCCTGCGTTTTCCTCATTCTCAGAAACACTTACATCTCCATTAACGAACTTATATTGGATGTTTGCTGGCCCAGCAGCATTAAGCGTTGCAATGTATATTCCGTCACTGTTGTCATCTGTCATTTGAGTAGCTCCACCCTGCCAAGGAGGATTCGTAAACCCACCTATTAACCAAACACCATCAGGAGAAATAGCTTCTAATCCGTTCATGTCCAAAGAAAAAGTAATATCTGCAGGTAAAGGATCTACTTCACACAAGCTACCGCATTGATTGTAGCAATTAAGAACTTCTTGGGAAGCTTCCTCTAAAACCGTTATGCTTCTGTTCCCTCCTACATTACATTCGCCAGGAAGAGACTCATTAGGATTATCCCACGTGTTTCCATTGATATACTTGAACTGATAATCACCAGGAGCTAATTCCACAGTGTACTCCCAAACACCCGAACCTGTGTCTGTCATCGTGGTCGCACCAGCATCCCATCCTTGGAATGCACCAGCTATATGAACGCCATTAGCATTCACCGTCTCCAAACTCATATCTACCTGAAATGTAACCACGGTAGGTGAAACGCAAGTTCCACAAGTATTATAGCAGTATGCAGGAAGAACAGTCGTATTCTCTGAAATAATTTCTTGCCTATTGCCTGTGTCTCCTTCTTGAGCACAGTCCCCAGATATATTCTCTTCGAAACCACTAAATGCATTATCATTAATATATTTAAAGATTAATGTATCATTTACGGCAGGATTCACAGGGACATAGTTATGAGTGTAAGTGTAAATTAGATCACTATCTGTATCTAATAATTCATTTGAAGTAGCATCCCAACCTTGAAAACTACCTGCTACATGCACCCCATTTGGATTTACACCATCAGCAGACAAACTCATGTCTACTCTGAAAACTATTGTTCTAGTTCCACAGTCTCCGCATTCACTTAAGCATACTGGCCCTAGAACAAGAGGCATCATCCCTACAGTTACACCTCTATTTTCAGTTCCGTCCACTCTACAAGCATTGGGAACTACTTCAGAAAAATCCCATCCCTCACCATTTATATATTTGAACTGATAATCGCCAGGAGATAACATTAACTCTACAGACCAAACATTATCCATATCCTCATCAAATAGTTCTATTCCAGAAGGATTCCATTCAGGATAGTCATCTCCACCAGCATTGAAATCACCTGCTATAAACACACCATCTGTGCCTGCCATATCAGCTAGGTTTAACTGGAAAGTCACCGATGTTTGAGCCATCATGACTAGAGAAATTATTAGGCTCAAACCTAAGGTATATAGCTTTTTCATTTTTATTAAATTTTAATTGTTTTCCGTGCACGAAATGCACTATCCAAAAATACTATAAAGTCTCTAAATGAATCGACACCTAATTAAGTGACCCGATAATAAATTACTTACGTAAAGAAATGATAGAGCTTCAGCTTATCTATAGTTAGACAGTAAGGTATATTTTTTTAGAAATCTTTTGATTAGATGTCTCACAATGAAAATGAATGACCTCATGAGAAATACTCGGAATAGGCAATAAATAAATGTAACTTCCTTTCTCAGGATGATCTATACGTACTTTACTAATTTCATTATTTGAGTCATCATTAAAAATGAACTCTGCATCTATAGCTTCAGGGCTAGAATAGCGAATTTCTATATCGGTTCCCTTTACATCATAGCCATCAATAGTCATATAGTTAACTGAGGCTTTTCTCTTTTTAAGACTCTTCAATAGTCTCATATATAATATCAGCCCTAGTACAATGACAAGGGATATAAGCATTGGTTTTTCGAAATCCTTCATGTTGAAATTATAATGAAATTACACCTTCTATTAGACTAACGTCTTTATGAATTCTAAAGACTTCATCAGCATCTATAACTACTATTTTAATTGTAACACTGGTATATTTACCATTAGAAGACTGCTTGGTTATTAAATCAATCTCCCCTGGGAATACTTTGGTCAATGCTTCAAGTTTATCAGATATAGTAGGAACTATAAATTTGAACATATATAAACTGGGCCAATCATGAACATGGTTTAAGCTTTGTCTGATTTTCTCTTTTCTCTCTGCGTCCATACTGCAAAAGTACTCAGAAACTACTCAATATTTATTGAAAGAAGTCACAGTTAATGAAGGAAGGATTTAGTTCCTTTTAGAAAAACCACAAAAGCGGAAACCCAATTATTTTAATTTCTGAATGAAAAGGCATCGCATTTAAGAAGCTCTCTTATTCACATCAAGAGCCTGCCGTCTCAAAATATTGCCCTATTTACGATCCGAAACTATTTCGATGGTATCCTGTTCACCTGCCAAGGTCTCCGTAATACTAGTTACATGGTCGCCTACTTTTTTTAAGGAACTAAAAACATCGCTATATACTATACCTGCCTTCATATTATAACCTTCTTCACCTATCGTCTTCAAGTGTTTTTTTCTAAGCTTGTTTCTGAGTTTATTTATGCTATCCTCTATCAGTTTAGCTTGCTCTATATCTATTTCTTTATTAGAGTTCTCTAGATTTTTTAACATCACATCGAAAGCTCTGTCTACTAAAAGATTCATTTCTTTTAATCCATCACGCTGTTCTTGATTAAACCAATGCTTCTTCTCGTTTTTAATTTCTACAGCCTTCCCTATTTGATAGTAAATATCACCTACACTCTCTAGATCGCTGGATGCGCTGAGCATATGCTGTACTTCTTCTGAGAGCCTCACAGACATCTCGTTTTTAGATAGTTTAGAGAGGTAGGTCGAAATTTCTATTTCTATTTTATCCGTGATTTCTTCGTACTTCTCTAATCTCTCATAGCATTTAGACTGCTTCTTTTTATCGGTAGTGCCTAGCAAATCTTGGCTGGTTATAGACATCTTCTTCGCTAACCTCCCAAATTTCATCATTTCTTTTCGAACCTCTAATAAAGAGAGTTCTGCAGTTTGAATAGGTCCTCCAATAAACTCTAACCTGTACTGTTCATCATCGTCTCCTTTAGATTTAACTGTTCTTTCAGCTATAGACACCAACTGAGGGATAAACCAAATCATTAATAAAACATTAGCCAGATTAAAACAAGTATGAAAAAGGGCTATTCCAGTACTGGCCATTTGAGTGTTCGCAGAATCGAATTCAGTCCCTTCACTAGATCCTACTAAGAAGCCTATCCCTTTTAGAGCAAAAGGAAAAACAAGTAGCATCCAGGTAACTCCAATAATATTAAATAGGGAATGTATTCTTGCCGACCTTTTAGCGTGAACATTGGCGATTAGTGATGCTAATTCTGCTGTTATAGTCGTTCCGATGTTTTCACCTAAAACCATAGCACAAGCTACTTCGAAAGGAATTAGACCTGCACTTACCATGGTCAGTGTAAGCGCCATAGCTGCTGATGAAGACTGTATAATAACAGTTACCAGAGCTCCCAATAAAACGAACATGATCGAGCCATACCATAAACCTTTATAGCTTTGGAAGAATTGAACAAGCGCTGAGTCTTGACTTAAATCAGGAGCTGCGTCTTTCAAAAAAGATAATCCAATAAAGAGAATACAAAACCCAATAATAGCACTCGACCATGCTTTGGCTTTTCCTGATCTAATAAATAGCAATGGACCAGCAAAAGCCAAAATAACCAAGGAATAACTGGCTATGTTTACTTTGAATCCAACCAGTAAAATAAGCCATCCCGTAATAGTGGTTCCTATGTTGGCGCCCATCATTACACCAGCCGATTGTCTTAAAGATAGCAGCCCCGCATTTACAAAACTTACGGTCATTACTGTCGTTACAGAAGAGGATTGGACTATAGATGTTATTCCAAAACCACTAGCGACTCCTCTCCAACTGCTAGAGGTTATAGCTCTTAGCATTTGTCTAAGCTTTGAACCAGCTGCTCTTTGCAGGCCTTCACTCATGAGTTTCATACCGTAGATAAATAAAACTAGAGAACCTATAAGAATAAAAAACCTTTTTAATCCCCAAGATTCAGCAGTAGAAAATTTGGATTTAGAGGACCACAGAATACCTTTTTCTTGGTTTTCTGCTGCTTCTCTAGTATCTGAGAACAGCCCAATTTTAAAGACATATTTCTCATCACTTTTTAGACCTTCTAATTTATAGGAGGTGCTTTTAGCTGAAATAACCTCTGAATACATCCAGTCTGTTTCCTCTATCCCTTCTTTATTTCTAGTGGCATTTAAATTTGTATTGTATTTAATGACTAGACTCTTCTCCTTAGCTAGTTCATATAACTCATAATTTAAATTCCAAGAAATAAGAGCTCCATTTTCATTCTGAGATCCTTTTACATTTTGAAATAATACTAATGTACTATCAGACGAAAGTTCCTCAAGAATAGCACTATTTGAAACAATGAAGGATGAGGCATAATTGCTACTTAAACTGAATAATACAGAAAGTAATAGGACTTTTGATATGTAGAGTTTTCTGTGTTTCATTTAATTAAATTGGCTACCGCGCGGCCCACAATTATGTCCTTCCCCTCTTTGCAGTTAAATAAAGAATTTCTAATCTTACTTGATTAAGCCTAGACCTCTCCTGCCGCGGCTTCGCTCACATTAATAATATGGTCTCCTATTCTTTCTAGTGAAGAAAAGAGATTGCTGTAAATCATTCCAGATTCAGCATCGTATCCTTCTTTTCCAATAGAGCTAATATGTTTTTTTCTTAGTTGGTTTCTAAAAGTGTTTATTTCTCTTTCTGCATCTACAGCTTTTTGTAACTGTACTCCACCATCGGCAGCATTAAGGTTATCCACCATTATTTCGAAAGAGCTATCAAGGATTTTGTACATCTGGCTTATGCTATCTGTCTGCTTAACGTTGAACTCTAACTTATTGTCATTTCTTCGTTCGATACTCTTACTAATTTGGTAAAACACGTCACCTATTCTCTCTAAGTCATTAGTCATGCTTATTAGACCTCTTATTTCATTAGAAAGGTTCTCGCTCATTTCACTAGCAGATACTTTAGATAAGAAATTAGATATTTCAACTTCTAACCTGTCAGTAATCTCTTCATATTTAGCGATTTTGTTGTGTAATTTGTTTCTAGTTTTTGTGTCTTGAGCTAACCCTAGGTCAAATGCTATTTTTGACATTTTCTTAGTCAACTTACCGAACTTAGCTACTTCTTTTTTAGCTTCCAAAACTGATAATTCAGGAGTTTGAATGGATCCACTAATATACTCTAGCCTAAACTGCTCATCTTCATCACCCTTAGACTTCACTGATTTAATAGCCAAGCTTACTAACTGAGGAACAAACCAAATAAGAAGAAGTACATTCACTAAGTTAAACGCAGTATGGAAAAGTGCTATTCCTGATTCTGCCATCGCTTTATTACTTGCGTCGAATGGTTCTCCCTGCCACCAACCTAATGCCGCTGTCAGTCCCTTAAGCGCAAAAGGGAATAACAAGAGCATCCAAGTAACACCTACAATATTAAAAATAGAATGTATTCGAGCTGATCTTTTAGCATGAACATTGGCTATCATTGAAGCAATTTCTGCTGTTATAGTAGTTCCTATGTTTTCTCCTAAAACCATAGCACAAGCTACTTCAAAAGGAATTAGTCCGTTATGGACCATAGTAAGAGTAAGTGCCATAGCCGCAGATGACGACTGAATGACTATGGTCACCAATGCACCAAGAAGCACAAACATCATTGGACCGTACCATGCATCCGAATAGTCATTGAAAAATTGAACTATTTGGGAATCCGCACCTAGAGAAGGAACTGCATCTTTTAAATAACCAAGTCCTATAAATAATATGGAAAATCCAAATAGTGCCATAGCCCATGCTTTGGCTTTATTCGATCTCATAAACAATAATGGCGCTGCAAAAGCTATTATGACTAAGGCATAACTATTAATACTTAGTTTGAACCCTAGTAAAACTACTAACCAAGCGGTAATTGTAGTTCCAATATTAGCACCCATCATTACTCCAGCCGACTGTCTTAACGTCATCAATCCAGCATTAACGAAACTCACCGTCATCACTGTAGTTACTGATGAAGACTGCACTATTGAGGTAATACCAAACCCACTGAGAACACCCTTCCACCTATTGGATGTAATAGCTCCCAACATTTGTCTAAGTCTATTGCCTGCCGCTTTTTGAAGGCCTTCACTCATCACCTTCATTCCGTAAATGAAGAATCCTAACGAACCTATTAGTACTAGAAGTTTAAATATCCCCCATCCCCTAAGCGGTTTAGTTTTTAGTTTTTTAGACCAAACCATTTTAGAATCATCTTGTTTCACTTCAGAAATGTTTCCTTTCTTGGCTATACCTAGTTTGAAATTATACTTTTCAGCACTTAAACCAGAAATTGTAATTGACGTTTTACTTATATCTATAGGTTCAGAATACAGCCATTCAGCAGACAATCCCTTCTTTTCTCTCTTAGCCCCTATGTCCGAAATATATTTAACTACTAGCTGCTTCCCTTGGAGTTGGTTATACGCAGCATAATCTATATGCCAAGAAACACTTACAGCCTCTTCCTCTGCTTTTACGGTCAAGTTTTGAAAAATGCCTGGTGAGATTTTTAGATTATTTGCTTCGCTAGAAATTGCCTGAGTGGCCTGATTCACATCGTTTTCAGTAAAAGCATCATTTTCTTCTTGAGAAAATACAGAACCTGTAAATAATAAAACAGTCACTGCGATAAGTAACAGGCTAAAGTTAAAGGGCTTATTCATTTGGTAAGATAAAGTCTTTTTTTTTGGTATTAATAAGGTCTGCTTTGCAATAAAAACGTAAAAGTATTTCTACTCTAGTTTCATTGGAATAATCCAATGTTAACTCTATGTTAACATTGGACTTCTAAAATATACTATTCACTCCTCGTGTTAACCCTGAGTTAAATTTTCGCCAAGAAAGTATTGATTATTTCTAAAACTTCCAATATTTGTCGAACATTTAATAATGGCATAACAATCAATTAAAAGTTGATTTGCACACCATTAAATAAAAGGACCTTTAATGGATAAGTTCAGTACAATTATAATTTTAGCGTTTCTAGTGTCATTCTCATCATTTGGACAGCAAATAATAGACGGTGAATTTGGTAAGGGGATAAGTATTATTACAGCAGACTCAAGTTTTAGTATGAATTTTGCAGCCCGATTTCAATCCTTGTATATGGTAGATGGAATAATTAATGAGGATAATCAAATTTCTAATGGCACCAGTCAATTTCTTATTAGAAGATCTAGATTAAAGTTTGGCGGACATGCTTACTCGCCCAAGGTGAAGTATAAAATTGAGCTCGGATTATCGAACAGAGATATTAGTGGCGCAACCTCAGAGACGAAAGACGCTGATAGAATTATCCTAGACGCTGTCCTTAAATACAATTTTTATAAAGGTTTTAGTATCTGGGGAGGACAAACGAAACTCCCAGGAAATAGGGAAAGGGTGATTTCATCAGGTAATCTTCAATTTGTAGATAGAAGCCTAGTGAATTCTAAATATACGCTAGATCGCGATATGGGTATTCAACTTCGTCACAAGCATAAAATCGGGAAAATGGTCTTGAGAGAGGCTTTCTCACTATCACAGGGAGAAGGTAGAAATATTACTGCTCTTAATATTGGAGGATTAGATTACACCTCAAGAATAGAAGTACTTCCTTTTGGTACGTTTGCCAGTAAAGGTGATTATGTAGGTTCTGATACGAAAAGAGAATCTTCTCCCAAGCTGGCTGTTGGAGTTACTTACGATTTTCATGATAGAGCTGCTAGACAGAGAGGTCAGCAAGGAAGTTTTATCGAAGGAACTAACGGTGAATACGTGACATCATCTCTAAAAACTGTTTTTATAGACCTTATGTTCAAGTACAAAGGGATTTCTGTAATGGCCGAATATGCAGATAAAAATGGAGATAATTCTCAAGCTATAGATAGTGAAGGAATATCTCAAGGGTATTTCTACACTGGGACAGGTTTAAACCTACAGGCAGGTTATTTATTCAAGTCTAACTGGGAGTTGGCTGGTAGGTATACAAACATTCAACCAGAGGCTAATACAGGCAAGACTAACATTGACCAATATACCTTCGGTACATCTAAGTACATAGTTGGACATAAGTTAAAAGTACAATCTGATCTTTCTTATACCAAAGAAGAAGGGAAAGAGGATAAGGTAATGATGAGATTACAGTTCGAAATCCATTTTTAATTAGCGCGACAACTCCAATTTGGAATCACTTTTAACGCTGTAAATTCAGCTAATCTGTATTAAATTTGTAGCATGAATACTATTCACTCGGAAGTACAAGATTATTACGGAACAGAATTACAGGTTTCTGAAGATTTGAAAACGAATGCCTGTTGCACTTTAACTAAGCCCCCTAAACACATTTTAGAAGCACTAAATTTAGTGGCCGATGAAGTTCAGGCCAAGTATTATGGTTGTGGGCTTACATTGCCTTCTGCTGTTCATGGACTTAGAATTCTGGATCTTGGCTCGGGTAGTGGAAGAGACTGCTATATAGCAGCTAAACTAGTAGGAGAAACAGGCTCTGTTATAGGATTAGATATGACAGACGAACAGTTAGCTGTAGCCAACAATCATATAGAATATCACAGAGAAAAATTCGGGTATAAAGAATCCAATGTCGAATTTATAAAAGGAAATATCGAGGAACTAGATACGCTTGGTTTTGAAAATGAGTCATTCGATATAATCATTTCTAACTGTGTTATTAATCTGGCCACTGATAAGCAGAAAGTTCTGAATGATGCTTTTGCTCTTCTTAAGCCAGGAGGAGAAATGTACTTTTCAGATGTTTACAGTGATAGAAGAGTTCCTAAAACATTACAAGATAACAGGGTCTTATGGGGAGAATGTCTTAGCGGTGCCCTTTACTGGAATGATTTTTTAAATACAGCTAAGAACGCTGGATTCACTGACCCTAGAGCTACAGAAAACAAGCCCGTTACAGTAGAAAATGAAGAACTAGAAATCCTTCTTGGAGATATCAAATTCTACTCTGTGACTTATCGTCTTATGAAAATTGATGGCTTAGAAAGTGACTGTGAAGATTACGGTCAAGCAGTTAATTATAAAGGTGGAATTCCAGAAGAAGAAAATGCGTTCCTATTAGATGACCATCATTATTTCCCTAAGGGAAAAGTAATGTCGGTATGTGGAAACACCTATAAGATGCTTCACGACACGAGATTTAAGGAGTACTTCGATTTTTATGGTACTTGGGATGTTCACTACGGTATTTTTGAAGGCTGTGGTGGAAGTATGCCATTTAGCGACTCAGCAGATTCTTCAGCCGAATCTTGTTGCTAAACATCTCCATTTTCACGTATCAAAAAAGTAGCTGAAATTCAACGACAAGTCACTGTAATTATTCATTTCGGGGCGTAGTTTGAAGTTTTTTTTGTACTTCACTCCTATTAAAAAACGATCATAGATTGGATGAAAAACGCCTACTGTGGGAGATATAAATGAAACTCGTTTAGATGCTGATTCTTCTGAATTTGAAGATGTTACGTGTGAATCGAATATATATTCTATTCCCGCTTGGAAATGAGCTCGTCTCTTTTGGGTAATTCTAAGTTGAGTGGTTTCTATTTTTCTAAAATCCCATCTCTTTAAAGCCCTTATTGAAACTTGAATACCTCCCTGCTCCTCTATTCTGGGATTATGAGACGGGATTCTCAAAACCATTCCTACCATGAGTCTTTCGGTGCCTACATCTGCACCTAAATTATAAAAATGTGCTGTTTCTCCTGCACTCATATCGTACTCAAAACCCAGTGAAGGAAACACCTCTAAATTTGGTTTAAACTCTTGAGCGGCTCTATCCCAGACCATCCATGGCTGCCATCTATACATCCCTCTCTGGCTAAGCTTCTCACCCATTTCATCTGTGACTACTTCTTTACCATTCTTCTTTTGGATAGTAATGGTAATAGATTCTTGCGCTTTGCAAAACACAACTAATAGGATGCTTAATGTGAGGGTGAGAATTGATTTCATTGTTATCTACATCTATTGAATAGTCTATAAGACAGTTTAAATAAAACGCTGAAAGCGTTCAAATCATTGTCATAGGCCGCTATTGGATTTGTCCTCTCGTGGCATGTCTAATTCCTGCTCCATGTTCGCTCAAAGCTTATTCTTCAGTTTGGACTTCGACTTTTCTAGCTTATTGATGTTTTGTTAGCATCTCGGTTTCCTGATTTATAATTTATCGTTAACAATTAATTTTCTTTGCAACGCGGAAAAAATCCTACTCATGAAAGTATGTATAGCCGAAAAACCAAGTGTAGCTAGAGAAATAGCTAATGTACTGGGTGCTGATAAAAAGCACAGCGGCTACTTCGAGGGGAATGGTTATGCGGTTACATACACGTTTGGACACCTCTGCACGCTTATGGAACCAAAGGATTATAAGTCTTACTGGAAAAGTTGGGATTTAAATGACCTGCCTATGCTGCCTGAAAAGTTTATGACCAAGGTGGTGGATAACGATGGTGTTCAAAAGCAGTTCGATGTTATAAAATCATTACTTGACAAAGCCGATTTAGTTATCAATTGTGGGGATGCTGGTCAAGAGGGAGAACTTATACAACGCTGGGTTATTAACCAAGCCGAGTACAAAGGTGAAGTTCAGCGGTTATGGATTTCTTCGCTAACTACCGAAGCTATTAGAGAGGGATTCCAAAACTTAAAGCCTGCTGAGGATTATGAAAATCTATTTTACGCAGGGTTTTCTAGAGCTATAGGTGATTGGATTCTTGGAATTAATGCCACCAGACTTTACACGCTAAAACATGGTGGGTACAAGCAGATGCTTTCTGTAGGAAGAGTTCAGACCCCTACACTAGCCATGGTGGTGAATAGGCATAAAGAGATTATCAACTTTAAGCCTGTACCTTACTGGGAGCTTCAAACGACGTACAAAGAGATTAATTTCAACTGTGAAGAAGGAAGGTTTACTACTGAAGAAGAGGGGAAAACTTTTGCTGATAAGGTAAAGGAAAGTGAGTTTGAAATAGTTTCTGTGACTAAAAAGAAGGGAAAGGAATATGCCCCTAGACTGTTTGATTTAACGGGACTTCAGGTTTACTGTAATAATAAGTTCAGCATGACTGCTGATGATACGCTAAAGACTGCTCAGAAGCTTTATGAAATGAAGGTGGTTACGTATCCTAGAGTAGATACGACCTATCTTTCTGAGGATATTCACCCTAAGGTGAAAGGAACTTTAGAGAAGCTTTCTGATTATGCTGAAATAACTGCTCCTGTGCTGGCTAAGCCTATTAAAAAAAGTAAAAAAGTTTTTGATAACAACAAGGTTACTGATCACCACGCCATTATTCCTACAGGAGATACAGGTTATTTAAATGCTCAGCAGCAGCAGGTTTATGATATTATAACACGGAGGTTTATAGCTGTGTTTTATGATGACTGTGAGGTAGGGAATACTGCGGTAATAGGAAGTGCAGCTGATGTGAGTTTTAAAACCACAGGAAAGGTTATTATTAAAAAAGGCTGGCGAGAGGTTTTCGAATGGGGCGTGCAAAAAGAGAAAAAAGAAGACGGAATTCTTCCAGACTTTAAGAAAGGCGAAACTGGACCTCACGAGCCTTCTTTTACGCAGAAAGAAACTAAAGCTCCTAAGTATTTTTCAGAGGCCACACTTTTAAGAGCCATGGAGACTGCTGGAAAGCAAGTGGATGATGAAGAAATGAGAGAGCTCATGAAGGAAAACGGTATAGGAAGACCGTCTACCAGGGCTAACATCATAGAAACGCTCTTTAGAAGACAATATATAATTAGACAGAAAAAGCAGATTCACCCTACTCCCACTGGTGTTCAGCTGATAGACACCATTAAAAACAAACTCCTGACCTCTGCAGAACTTACTGGAACTTGGGAGAAACAGCTGAGAGAAATAGAACAAGGAAAGTACAACGCTGGTTCTTTTATCAAGCACATGAAGCAGATGGTAGACCAATTGGTTTATGAAGTAAGAATAGAACAGAATATTCCTAAAATTTCTGCTGCAACTGAAGTGGCTGCTAAACCTGCTGGTAAAAAAGCGAAACCTTCTGGATTAGGAAATGCCAAGTGTCCTAAGTGTTCTAAAGGCTCTGTAATGAAAGGGAAATCAGCCTATGGTTGTAATCAATATAAAGACGGTTGTGATCTGCGCGTTCCCTTTTCATTTATGGATAAAAAGATTTCTGATAAACAGATAGAACGACTGATTCTTAAAGGCAGCACCGTAAAACTAAAAGGCTTTACTTATGGAGACTCCAAAGTGGATGGAGTGGTTAAGTTTGATGATGCTTTCCAGTTAATACTTGAGGGTTCTGCTCCTGTGGCTAATGCGGATGACAGGACCTGTCCTAAATGTGGTAAAGGTGAAGTGGTGAAAGGAAATACTGCTTTTGGCTGCACTGCTCATAAAGCGGGGTGTGATTTCAGAATTTCATTTGCTGAGATTAAGGAAAAAGCAGCGGGAAGAGCCATGAGCAAAGAACTCGTGTGGGGTATAATAGGTGGAGCTGAGTAACACTCATTTTAGATGATTGATGATTAGCTACTCCCTAGTTAGTTTTTCACCCGTTGTCCGCCATTTTTTATATCCAGCCAATCTATATAATAACTCAGCCGAATGCTGAAGCTATTTGAATTAGGAAGGTTAAAGGTGTCTTCTAAATTTCCTGCAAACGTGTCTGGAACTTCATCTTCAGATCCAAATATTCCGATTTTGTACACCGCACTTAATTCTGACCCAGGACTAAACACCCATTTAAACACAGCATCTAACGTTAATGCATTAAAGCTATTGTCATTTAAAGTAGAGCCATCTTCTCTGTAGGGATTATAGGAAGTAGCATCTAGACCACCATCAAAATTAAGCTGGTAAAACTCCTTATAGCTAGCATGACTCCAGTAATGACGAAGGTTAGCCGAGAACCCCATTCTGTTAGTCATAATGTAATCTACAAAGAATACGTTCGTGTGGGTGATTCTATCTCTTCTCCCAAAAATAATTTGATCCTCCAATTCTGCTGGAGCTTCATCAACTAATACCCCTCCAGCGTATCCTCTTTGATTGTATGCATTCTGCCTGCTGTATACGTACCTTAACATTAACCTATCGCTTACTCTAACCCTAGGTTCTATTCGATAGTTAGCAGAATAAAACCCTTCTATGCCAGTGGTAGTAGCCCAACCTCTAATGTCACAAGCGAATATCTTTCTGTAGTCAGAACTAACCCAAAGAGAAAAATCTTGTTTGGTAGGCCAGTTGAAATACCTTCCTTCTTCTCGAGGTTCGAAGTAATCTTTATACCCATAAGGGCTTAGGGAGGTTCCTCCTCCGAATGCAGTGAATGATTTATTAACGGCAAAGAACTCAAAATCCAAGAGCAGCTCAGTAAATTCATTTGGAGAATTTAACCTGTTATAATCACAAGAAAATTCGCATCTAGCCTTATTTAGCCTCCAAAACGGTTCATACTGATTCCATTTAATATACCCATTCGCATTGAATACATTATTCTGTGTGTTAAAGCCTAAATCGTTAACCTCGAAATTTTTATCTAAGGTCATAAACCCAGACCCATAATTTAGCTTCCCGCCAGTTTTATCATAGAATAATTCATATCTCACGCCTGGATCTTTGGAAGGTCCTCCATTAGAAAATTGACTTACAGCAGCGTTTCCTGATAATGATGCCGAGTTCTCCTTGTTATTTAAGTCGAACTCTAATGCTGTCACATTCGCGTCATAGGTACTCCCGCTTCGGAGAACATTAGTATTAATTAATGTAGCCGAACTATTATTTCTAAGGTTCTGGTCAAAAACGAGAACATTATAATTAGTTAGCGGAGCTGTTTCTAGCTCATACTTAGCTCCTTCTGCATCTTCAATTTTAGCTACTTCTCTAGCAGTAATCCCGTTTAAAATCCCTATTCCTAAGCCGTTTTTAGTTCTGCCACTAACCTTAGAAGCATTTAACAATTGTACCTCGGTGTTATATGAGATGATAGAGTCTGTTTCTGCTATTTCGTCTAAAACGTCAATATTTATTGGACTCCCTCCTATTCTTCTGCTGTAAAAAAGTTCCCCTTTTTGAAACAGCTCCGTCCCTTCTGTGAAGAAAGCTCTGTTTTCATTGAAGTAAACCTCGAAGGGGCTTAAATTAAGAACCTGTGCATCAAATGCGACTTGACCAAAGTCAGGTATTACTGTAGCGTCCAATGTAAAGGCATCAGTAATTCCATGTTTAATATCCAATCCACCTGTATAAGAGAATCCTTTGGTCGTTCCACCGTCACTGTTCGGGAAAATATCATAATAACCTGTGAGATATGGAAAAAAAGCGAGTCTTACTGGGGGCTTAATTCCGGTAATACAAGTTAACTCTCCCATCTGATTAATAAATCCTTCAATAGCTGGGTTTTTGGGTTTCCACAAGCTCTCCTCTCGAACTCTACGAATGGTTCTGTTAAAGTTAATGTCCCAACTTTGTTCGGGTAAATCAGGAAATCTAAGCGCTGCGTATGGGATTTTATACTCTGCGATCCAGCCTTTGTCTGTAATTTTAGTATTACACTGCCACACGGCATTCCAGCTTTCATCTTCGTCATCAATTCCTAGGCGAGCATCTATTTGTACTCCAGAAGGAGTGATACCAAATTTAAAACCATTCTGACCATCTTGAAAACAACCTAACGAAACCGAGAAATAGTCAGAATTATCAAGTCTATCTCTTATTGTTAACTGCTTTAGAATGCTATCTGGTGATGTATCATACATATAGGCTCCTATGTAGAGTGATTCGTTATCATACAAGATCTTTACCTCGGTTTTCTGATAAGGCTGTCTATCTGGATAGGGAGAGAGCGTTATAAATTCTCCGGCTATTTCAGCACCATTCCATGCCTCGTCTGATAAATCTCCGTCTATTTTAGGCGCGTTCTCTATTTTTTTTGCACAAAGTGTCTTCTTTTCATAGGTTTGAGAATTAAGCGTTGCAACGCTGCCTAATAAAATAAATAAGGAAAGGAATGCTATTCTAGTACTAGAATTCATGAGTGCGAAATTAAGCCGGATAGCCAAAGAAGAGTGTGAATTTCTTTAAAGATTAAAACCAATAAATGTGAATATTGGTAAATGGCTTATGTGCGAACTTTTCTTTCGTAAAAAGTATTTATCAGAATTCCAGACAAGACTACGATAATTCCTAAAAAGACGGTCCAAGACAGATATTCTTCAAAGAAAATCATACCGAAACTTACTGCGAAAATACTTCCTGTGTATTTGTATGGTGTTACCACAGAGGCCTTTTCAGAAGTTAGGGCTCTAGTCATTGATACCTGAGCTACCTGAGTAAAACAGCCTAATAATAAAATGTAAAGCCATTGAATACCGACAGGCATTACAAAATCAAATAAACTCCAAATAGACATAATAGGAATAGCTATCAATGGAAAATACATAACAATGGTTATGGGCGCATCTGTGGTTTTACATTTAATAATAGAATTATATGCCATTCCGCTTAAGACGGCACTTCCTAACCCCAGTAGAAGCGGAAGCCATGATATGGAGCCTTCAGTGAAAAAGAAATCATCTGCCTTCATTATAAATATACCTAAAAATGATATCAAAAAGAAGAGGTATTGAATAGGCTTAATTTTCTGTCCATTTAAATAAATAGCAAAAATTATAGTGAAAATTGGAGATAAATACTGAACAGTAGTAGCTACTGCCAACGGCAGGTCTTTAAGCGTAAGAAAGAACATAAGTAGCGCTGAAGTTCCAAAAAGTCCACGGGCTATTAACCATTTTTTATTCACTCCAAAAAACGGAATTCCCCTCTTTTTAATGATGTAGATGCAGAAAGTTATAGAAACTAGCGAACGAAAAAGAACTAACTCATGAGCTGGAAACCCTTGCATAATGAGGAGTTTAACGAAAACATTTACGATGGAAAAAGATACGACAGAGATTAGGATAAATCCTATGGCTTTATTCACTTATTTAATTTAACCTTTAATAAATATTTAGTAAAACTACTCTTTAAGCTAAGATTCTTTTAAACTAATTTTGTAGAGTATGAAAAGAATCCTTTACATAGAAGATAACACATCTGATGTAGCTTTGTTTGAGGAGGCTATTAAGGATAATGGAATAGAAGTAGAGCTTCAAGTAATTACTGATGCAGAGGAGTTTTTGGATCTAATAAATGCTGCTGATGCCAGCACTAAATTTCCAGACTTGATTATTTCGGATGTTAGTCTGCCTAAGATTAATGGAGCAGAGTTAATTTTACATGTGATCCAAAACAAATATTATAGTTCAGTCCCTGTAGTAGCCTACAGCACTTCAAGTTATCAGAAAGACATCGATGCTTGTTTGGCTAATGGAGCTAAACAGTATTATCAAAAGCCTATGAATTATTACGATACTCAAAAACTGATTAAGGATATTTGCGATAAATGGCTTTAATCAATTAGGGTATCAACTGTGAGTTTAATAACTCATGAGAAATTTACAGCTCTGTTCTATTATCTTACTAATTATACAAAGCATATCTCTCTTAAAAAATCTCCTTATTTGGTGAACCTGACCCCAAGGTCTAACATCTTAAATAATTATCGTTATGGTAGATTCAATGTTCTTTCCAAGAACGCCTCCAAATACGATTAAGTCAGTTCTGTTGGGACGCTTTTACCGTTTTATTCGAAACAGATTCTTCCCTAACATCAATTTAAAGGCTGTTTATAATAGTACCAGTGAAAATTTACATTAGTTCTTATAAGTTATATGGCTAATGCTATGGTATCGATAACTGATACTATTACAGGAATAGGCGTTAAATCGAATAAGCTAGAAAAGTCCCTTCTTCAATGGCTGCTTTAGCGTCTAGTTCAGCTGCCTTTCTCGCTCCACCGATTATATGATTTGATATCCCTGAGTTGTCTAATTCCTCTTTTAGTTTATTGGCAGGAAGCTGTCCAGCACAAATTATAATATTATCGCATGCTATCAATTTGGATTCTCCTTTTTGATTAATCCATAAACCCTCCTCTGTGATTTTCTCGTAGGTTAACCCTGCTAACATGGTAACTCCTGACTTCTTCAAACCTGCCCTATGGATCCATCCAGTTGTTTTACCGAGGTTGGCTCCTAGTTTCCCTGGCTTTCTTTGAAGCAGTGTTATTTCACACTTTGGAGCATGCTTTTCTGTTTTTTCAAGAAGTGCTCCACCATGTTTATATTGGGTGTCTACTCCCCAATCTGCTAAGAATTGATTGATGCCCTCCTCCGAGTCATCCATAGGTTCGTGTAATAGAAATTCTGCCACATCAAACCCAATTCCTCCAGCACCAATTATCACCACTTTTTTCCCCACGGGAATGTTCTTAGTAATCAAATCATAATAGCTGATTACACTTGGCAGACTCGCTCCTTCAATCGATAGTTTTCGGGGTATTACTCCTGTACTAACCACTACTTCATCTGGAGAGAGTGATTTGATCAAGTCTACATTTACATTCGTATTTAATAAAACCTCTACATTATACTTGTCCAGCATTACTTGAAAATAACGGAGAGTTTCATGAAACTCCTCTTTCCCTGCTACTTTCTTAGCTAAGTTGAATTGACCTCCAATTTCTGAAGAGCGGTCTACTAAAGTGACTTGATGCCCTAACTTGGCCGCTTCTACAGAAAATGCTAACCCAGCAGGGCCTGCACCTACGACTACTATTTTTTTGATTGTTCTATTTACTGATTTAAGCGTATCAAATTCTATTTCTCTGCATGCTCTCGGATTTACTAAACAAGATGCCGTTTTTTGTTTGAAGATGTGGTCTAAACAGGCTTGATTACATCCTATACAGGTGTTTATTTCTTCAGAAAGATTATCCTTGGCTTTATTCATGAAATGTGCGTCAGCTAAAAAAGGCCTAGCCATAGAAATCATATCAGCATGCCCTTTTTCTAGAATGCTATTGGCTTTCTCGGGAGTATTAATTCTATTGGTGGTAATTAGCGGAATGCTCACTTCTCCCATTAGCCTCTGGGTAACCCATGAAAACGCTCCTCGGGGAACAGATGTAGCTATAGTAGGAACTCTAGCTTCATGCCATCCAATTCCTGTATTTATTATGTTGGCTCCAGCCTTTTGTACTTCTTTAGCCAGAGTGACTATTTCAGTCCAAGTACTTCCTTCATCGACTAAATCCAACATGCTAAGCCTGTAGATAATAATAAACTCCTCTCCTAGTTCTTTTCTTATCCCTCTAATTATTTCTAAAGGAAACTTCATTCTGTTTTCATAGGAGCCTCCATATTCATCTGTCCTTTTGTTCGTCTTGGTTACTAGAAACTCATTAATCAAATAACCTTCAGAACCCATAACTTCTACCCCATCATATCCAGCTTTATGTGCAAGTCTCGCGCATTTAACGAAGCTTTTCACTGTTCTTCTCACACCAGAAGTACTTAATGCTCTAGGAGTAAATTTTGATATAGGAGATTTTATTTTACTCGGTGCCACACAAAACGGATGGTAGCCATACCTGCCAGAGTGAAGGATTTGCATGCATATTTTCCCTCCATTTTCATGAACTTTGTCTGTAATTCGCTTGTGTTTCCTAGCCTCGCGATTGGAGGTGAGTTTGATAGAAAAAGGACTGACCCAACCACTGATACTGGGTGAAACTCCTCCAGTTACGATAAGACCAACACCTCCTTTAGCTCTTTCTCCGTAAAAGACAGCCATTTTATCATACCCTCCTTTCTCTTCCTCCAAACCAGTGTGCATGGAACCCATGATCACCCGGTTTTTAATTGAGGTGAAGCCCAAATCTAAGGGTTGAAATAATTTTTCGTAATTATGAGACATTGTGACCAATTATAGCTTGAATATACTTTAATCTAAATCATCAAACCTATCGATGAAATCATTTTTTTTCTTGTTGCTCGCGACCATCATATAAGAGAACTTTTGGCCTTTACCTCCTTTTGTTCTTCTCTTGTCATCTTTAACCTCTGCAAGTGCAGTAATAAATTCTTTATCTGATGTAATTATGCTCATAATACCATTTTTACTCTCAAAATAATACCAGGTACCAGGTTCTATTTCTAAATACATATTAAACACATCAAAACTTCTTTTTTTCTGAATTTCTATTTTTCCTTTTACATATCGAAACACTTCCCTTTTCCCCATATTCATTAGTCCAAGCTTTCCTAAAGTCTGGAAAGCTTCATCTTCTTCATTCCACGCCCATTTAGCGTCGGCAAAGTAGAATAGAGATCTTAGCTCCTCAGGAATTTTTTTCAATTGGCCTTGGATGTTTAATTCAGAGATTAACTTGTCTGCATCAGCTTGAGGCAATGCTTCCACTATCGCTTTTTCGTATTTGGTTTTAGTGATGTCTAAGGCATCTAAATCCTGACTTTTTTGAATTTTACTGGCGATAATCTTCGCTAGATTATCATCAAAGAAAAAATCTATTCCACAGGTTCCATCTATATAAGACTCATTCGTAATGGTGTTATATGTGATATTTCCAACTTGTGAAACTCCAAGCATCCCTAGGTTTCCTTGAAAATCAATTTTCCCATCACCAGTTAACTCACAGCTCTCGGTGTTCAATTCCACTAAATTTCCAGCTAGATTGGGTTGGTTTATTTTTTCTTTCGTTCCTATTTGATATACTTTTTTAGCTTCATTAAAGTATATAAATCCTTCACTCGTTATTAGTGGAGCATCATCTTTATCTATAACTGAACTTAAAAATGTGCCATAGGTCTTAAATGGAGATTCGGAGGCTATAACGACACCTGCAGTTAACTTCCTAGCCGTAATGCTCTTCATAGATGTATCTACAGGAATGAAAATTCGTTCAGGATCAATTTCTGATTCAAATTTCAACCAGTTTTGTTGGATCTCTTCACATCCGTGAACAATTTTGGCTCCTCCTTTAAATGTTAGATCTTTTGTTGAAGCTGTTAAATTAAAGCTTCCTTGATACTCGAAATTAGGGCTAAGCTTAAATGCGAGGTCCTCAGGAATATTTCCCATGGCTATCGTTTGACCTGTAGTATCTACTTCGATCTTATCAAGGTGAATAATTTGCTGTCCCTTAGTTTTATCGACATAAGTATAATCTCCAGATCCTTCATAATCACGCCTTCCTTTGATGTCGATATTAGCATTAAATATCTTGTGGTATTTAGTCACATAATTGGCTAAGACTGCCGCATTTTCAAGCGTCTTCATTTTAGCTCTTTTGTAAATAATAACTCGTTCACTATCAGGGCTAATTTTGGCGTCAGCTACCGCAATAAATTTAACGTTATTGGCAGTAATTACACTATTCTTAATATCATAAGTCGCTTTTGGAGCTAAAAAATTTAGTGAATCTTGGTATTCGCTTACACTGAAAAAATTCGAAGTTGACTTAGCCGCATCTGTATCAATGACAAAATCGCTTGCCGCGGTTCTGGAGCTTGCAAGTTCCATTTTATCCTCATCCATAAACCACTTAAACCTGTCCATGTAGCAGATGTATTGGTTAGCTGGCAGCTCTAATTTTGTTTCATCACCATTCGAATTGAACTCTCCCAATCTTTCATCAAAATCTATATCCGCACTTACGTTATCAGTTCTAAATGCAATGCTTCCTTTTTCTTGATCTTGTAACTTAAGCCCTGAACTATCAGCTAGAATTTTTCTTCTTTCATATGCAAAACCGTTAGAAAATAGCTCTGCACTGGCAAAATTCATTTGCCCTTGTCCAATCATGCCATTGGTCTGAAGAGTAAGTGAACCATCTACTAGACTAGCCTCATTTTCAAAAAACACAATTGGCTCCTCCCTAACAGTAGCTTGCAATCTCAGTTCGAGTGGAAAATAAGCTAAGTCGACTTCGGCTGCCTGAGTTTTAGGCACCTCTACTCCTGATAAGCTTTCATTATTTATAAAGCTCGTAGTAACTCCCTTAGTAGAATCAGGGAAGAACGTAAACTTATCTGATGAACTCAAAGAGGTCAAGAACTCTAACTCTCCGCTTCCTTGAAGCCCTTCATAACTTAGTTTTATGTCTTTATTGAAATCCCCCTTTCCTTCATAAACAGGAAGACCTGACCCACTAGTTTTCTTATTAAACCCTAAAGAAAAATCATCCATGATCAAAAGAGGTTCATCTATATCTGGAAAGATATTAGAGATTAAGGTTCCTTCAAACTTCATGGTGCCAGCTGTGAAGTTATCTAAACTATCTATTACAAACGGTTCAATCTGATAATAAAATTTATCTTTATCATAAACCCCTCCTTGAATTTCCTTGTTATCATAATACACGTATGAATCGATCTCACTTGTGAGAATAGGATATTCGGGGTAATCTTCTGCGAGTATACCTGACTTATTATTTGGAGCGTCTATTTTTAATGTGCCTCTGATTCCTTCAACTACATTCTTAATCTTCTTTTGGGTTCTATTTCCATAACGATCCTTGGAGCTTTCCATGTCATCTACAGAAATCCTAGTAGAATCAACCTGATTCAATCCAAGTGTAAATGAATCGTAAGAGAAATAATAATCCTTTCCTATAAACTCTAAATTACCTGCAAATACTCTTCCTCCACACTTGAAATCTCTCCCCTTTTTTAAGGTTACTTGTTCATTAGAAGGTAATATCACTACCTTTTGAGAGTCTGAAAGATTTATTCTTCCTACACCATTAATAAGCAAGTCAAAATTCACAAGGTTCAACTGAGCGTTGTTTTCTTTTCCAAAAGTATTCGATGTGAATTGTAGCACATCATAATCTATGTTTCCTCCCGATGCAGTAATATAATTTCTTAATTTCTGTTTTACAATGCACTGTCTGGAGTCGATATCAAACTGTACGAAACCTTTATTATTTAAATTAATCATGAGTTGATCTAACTGCGCTGAACTTATCCTCATGTACTGCGCTAGCTCACTCAAATGGAACTCTTCTTTACCCGACTCTTCAGTAAAATCATTTATGCTAATTAACGGATGAGTATCTTGAAAACCCATCATAGCCCTATACCGTTCTTTTTTAAAAAAATCGAAGGATTCTAGAACAGCTAGTTGATTAGATGATCCTTTTAAGGCCCCCATAGTTAACAATGGGTCATCAATATTCCAGTAGATAGCATCTACAAAAATGTCTACATCATGGTAAGAATTTCTAAAAGGTGCTTTTGATAGTCCCTCCTCAGATTTAATTAGAGATAATACTCGGGTTGTGTTTTCGAACTTCAGATTAAGGTCTGGATGAAAAATAGAATCTTTTTCTAGAAAAAAGGTGATAGAACTTTTAGAACTGTTTATCCTGTCGGGTCTTATCACGTATTGTTTTGATTGGGCTGTTAGAAAAGGTAAGCCGTCCTTATAGAAAACTAACTGAGCCGGATTTTCATCTGTCCCGCTTCCTGCTAGTTTATTTCCAGACATAGTGAACCCACCAGAAAAATCAACTTTATCGAAAATCTGTTTAATTTCTAAAAGTTGATTACTGCTCTCGAACCTAGGAAAATTAGCAGAAGCAGCATTCTTATTGGCTAGAACTTTTTCTTTCAAGACACCTTTTAAAGGAGTATCGAAGTATTCGTTGTAAAACGTAACATCATCTACTATATAAGCGGCTCCCTTAATTCGTACTTCATATTCACCAAACTCGCAGTATGTTTTTTCTGGATCTAAGCCTGCTCTTGACCAAGTCACTCTGCCTTTGTCTCCGTAAAAATATTCTTTCATGAAGTCATAAACTCCTGAAGTGTTTATAATAACTGAACTATCTTTCCTCGAAAAACAGATTAAATTCCCATCGGGAATTATTAAGGAAGGGATACTATCAAACTCAAAGAAGTAATTAGTTGAACTTGTCTTCCATGTTATGGCAGGGGTATTATAAAAGGCGTTTTCCTCTAATAGGCTTAGACTAATAGACATAAACTCAGCTGTGAATTTTTTAGTTTTCTTTGTATCTTGAAGTTTTTCTATAAAAGTAATCCATGAATTAAAATAGGCTTCGTCTTTTCCCGATTTAGAGTATGCCATTAAGCTCCTTAACCAATTCTCGAAATCTGGAGATACCTTAACCTTGTTTTTGAGCAGTAGGTTAGAGATTTCAACTACCGATTTATGCATCGCATCTGTAAACGATTCTTCGGTATAGACCAAAGCAAACTCATCCTCAATAAACTTCTTTCCTTCTTTCTTTTTATGATAATTGAAATGATTGGTTAAGTCTTCTATAAACTCTAATCGTGTATCCGATACTTCCTTTATCTGACTAAAAGCGGTATTAATCAATCCTAACAGGAAGATAAGTAATATTAATTTTTTCATTTGATGATTTCCTTACACAAGTATTAAGTCATTTGGCGTAGCAAATATTGCACCGCTAAGTGCATTTAGCGGTGCTGACTTAGACTAGATAAATGTAGGGGTCTGTTATACATACTATAGGATAGGATGCCTCAAGTTTGCACAATGCAGCGTGCAGAAACATTTAGCTGGTAACCTTTTTAAGAAATGCAAGTAGGAATACAAAACAATTTTCATGAAAAATCTAATGATTTCTTTAGATAAATCACCTCAAGAAGTTAAGTCACACTTAGAAAACATCTACCCTCATGGGTTTTATCATGAAACCTTCGAATTCGAAATGCCAGGAAAAAGTGAAATCTACGAGGCGCTTAGAACTAACTATAATGGCATCAACTATATGGTTAAAGTAATTACTAGAAAGTAGAAAGAAGACTTTGGGCTTGATGGGTTTTAATCTTGCCAGCGCCCATTTACAAACATGTGCGGATACTCTGTAATCATTAATGATTTTATCAATTCTTGTGGGATTTCAGAAAAACCCCCGTAATCTTCTAGATACTCCATGAATTCAGAATTGGATTCATTGAAACTTTGAAGTTGAGAGTCATTCTTTCCGTCCCACTCTAAAGGTGCTAAACCAAGTCTGTAACACAATTCTTTATTAAATGCGGGGGTACACTTCACCCATTTTTCATTGAGAAAAACTTCTACGTATCCATGCGGCACTAAAACCTGCGTTTTAAGTTTTTCTTCTAACTTAGAAGTTCCCATATGATTTTTCACCCGGGCTAATCCCAATTTGGCGGGGATGCCCATTTTTCTTAAACAGGCAATAAGGACTCCGGCTTTGTCTATACAGTGACCTTCCCCATCTTTTATGACGTTTGAGACAGAATAATCCGCGAAATCCAAGTTTATTTTAAACGGATTGTAAAAGATTCTATCTCTAACTTCATAGTACAGAGCTACAGCTATCTCCAAATCGGCAGCGCTACTGGAGAATAAACTCTTAGGGATAAAACGTTTTATTTCCGGAGAATCAATTGAAAAAAAGCCATTCCCTTGAAGGCTTTTTTTCATTAAGCTTTTTGCTGAATTTCCTGCTCGCTTACTTGTGATGTAGATGAAATAGCGGCTTTTTCTATTTTCATTTTGTTTCCTCCAACAGAAAGTAAAATAGTGGTTTCATTAACCTCTAAAATCTTACCATGGATTCCTCCTATAGTTACTACAGACTGGCCTTTTTCTATGCCTTCTCTAAACTTTCTAGTTTCTTTGGCTTTTTTCATCTGAGGTCTAATCATGAAAAAGTACATGATTAAAAATAATCCACCCATTAAAAATAGAGTAGACATTCCTCCACCAGAGGCTGCTTGAAGTATTATATTAAATGTGTTCATTTTATTTTTGTTCTAATTTCTTTATTTTATCAGTGCTTATTACATCCCCCAGTATATAGAGTATGCTTCTATTCGGGTTACAATTCGTTATTACAGAAATAGATTTCTTAATGTCTCCAGACTTTTCAGTACTGTCAAACTCGATTTCTATTTCACCTTTTTCACCTGGCTTTATTGGCTTCTTCGTGTAATCTTTAGAGGAGGTACATCCGCATGAAGTCTGCACATTAGAAATAATCAAGTCCGATTTACCTGTGTTTTCAAATTTATATAAGTGACTTACTTTCTCTCCTTCTATAATTATACCGAAGTTAAAATCTTCTTCATCAAATGTTATTTGAGGTGAATTGGAATTTACATTCTTATTATAACCATCATCAAAATAAATGTCATCAGAGGTTATTTCACCACTCGTATCTGTTCCACACGAAGCTATACTAGCTACACAAACGAAAACAACCAGTGCTTTACTCCAAAAGTCCTTTACCAGTTTTCTTAATTTTGCCATCTTCTTTAAGCTTATCGAATATTTGATCTAAAACACCATTAATGAATCCAGCAGACTTAGGTGTACTGTAATATTTTGAAAGCTCTATATACTCGTTTAACGTAACTTTTAAAGGAATATCCTTAAAAGTTTGAGCTTCTGCAATGGCCATTTTCATTAGAATTTGGTCCAATAAAGCTATTCTATCAAAATCCCAATTTTTAGCTGCTTCTGCTATAAGTTTTTCGCTCTCTTCCCCTAATGATAATGTCTTCTTAAATAAATTATTCAGGAAATTCTTTTCATCTTCAGGGTCTCTCCAAAGTGGTAAAAGTGCTACATCAGCATCATCCTCAGAAATGGCTTTAATTGTTTTAATAGCCATTCCAGCAGCTAGGTCTAAATCATCAGTCCAAAGCACGCTTCTCTCCTCGAAAAAATCATGTAGCAGCTCCACATTAATCATGTGTCTCTTGAAAAACCTTAAAAGAAATTCTTTGTCATGAGAAAATCCTCTTTCTGAAGACTCCATGTATTCTTTATAGTCTTCTGTTTGAATTAGCTCTTTAAAAATTTTCTTGGAAAGATCTCTTTCTTGACTCCAGTTCACAGATAATTCTTCGCATTTACTATTAAGGACTTTACTGTTTGCTAAAAGTCTAATAAATGAATTAGTCACAAACTTAGTATTCGGATGTAAGTCTTCTGGGCTAGGAAGTTTTTTATTCCTTCCTGCCTCTATCTTATCTATTGCGTGGTCTTGCATTTCCACTACCAAAGATAAAAGCCAGATATACATCTCGTACATCTTATCTAGGCTAGTCTTAAGTTGCTTATCAGCATGATTTAAATCCTTGTCATCATCTTGGAAGTATGCGTAAAAACAATGAAGTACTTTTATTCTGAGGTGCCTTCGGTTAAACATTAATCAGGTGGTTTAAAATGATGTTTTAATTTTGCCAATGGCAATAATTCGCTGTTCTGCCATCTTATTAGCGGCTAGATAGGTAGGAATGTTTTCCTTTTCAGATTTATTAAAAATCTCAGTTGTGGTATCAAATATTTTCTCAGTCTGTGAAATCGCTGCATCTTTGTTATAGCCCTGTAATTCCCAGTAACAGTTAATAATACCTCCTGAGTTAATTACATAATCAGGAGCGTAAAGAATACCTGCGCTTTTCAAAGCTTCACCATGAATGGTTTCTACTGCTAGTTGATTATTAGCTGCTCCAGCTATAATATTACATTTCAACTCTTTTAATGTCGCATCGTTCACTGTAGCCCCTAAAGCACATGGAGCATAAATATCCATATCTGCTTTATAAACATCATTTACATTTACTACAGATGCTTTAAAATTAGTTAATACTTTTTTAATACTAGGCTCATAAATATCAGAGACAGAAATAACAGCACCTTCTTTGGCCAATAGTTCTACTAAATAGTACCCTACACTACCTACTCCCTGCACCATTACTTTTTTCCCTGCTAAACTATCAGATCCGTAAGCTTTTTTAGCAGCAGCTTTCATCCCTACGTATACTCCATAAGCAGTAACTGGCGAAGGGTCTCCGCTTCCACCTAAATATTCTGGCACACCAGTAACATGGTCAGTTTCCATGTGCACTTGCTCTATATCATTTGGAGATATCCCTACATCTTCAGCAGTAATATACTTGCCTCCTAAACTGTCGACAAACTTTCCAAATCTCCTGAATAATGCTTCACTTTTATCTGCTCGAGAGTTTCCGATAATGACCGCTTTTCCTCCGCCCAGATTTATACCTGCGACAGAAGATTTATAAGTCATTCCTCTACTTAACCTTAAAACATCAGTTAGTGCCTCCTGTTCAGATGCATAATTCCACATTCTAGTTCCTCCTAAAGCAGGACCTAATGTAGTATCGTGAATAGCTATAATCGCCTTTAATCCGGTAGATTTATCTTGACAGAAAACCACTTGTTCGTGGTCATAAGTGAACATTCCAGCTAGAGCGCTGAATTCTGATGAAGTTTCTGGAGTAGTTATTTCTATTTCCATTTGCCTAATTTAAAGAACGGTTTTTACGGGATTATAAACTGGTGCAAATTTATACTTTTAGGTTAGAATCAGTTATTATCTTTTTAAAATATTGTTTAAAATATTGCCGTTAAATTTGTGTTCTTAATTACATGATGAATAACTCTATTTCCCTAAACTTATTTATTTGGACTTTGTTAGTCTTTAGCTGCGTTTTATCTTCTTGTGAAAAGGAGTTAGAGTTGATTATTCCTCCTACAGAAAACAAGTATGTCATAGAGGGAAACATCGAGATTGGTCAACCAGCTTTTGTGCTTATCTCACAAACTAGAGATTATAACCAAAGCATAAATACAGAGAGCTTTAATGATTTTTACTTGGGAGGTGCTCAAGTATCGGTTTCTAATGGAACAGCGACAGAATTTTTAGATGAAGTCTGTACAGCAGATTTACCTGCTGAGCTTCTCCTTCAGGTAGCTGAAATTACAGGACTATCTCCTATTTTATTAAATGCGGCTAGTATTTGTGGTTACATAGATCTTGATGGTTCTATGTTAGGAGCTGAAAACAGCACTTATAATCTAGAGGTTACAATAGATGAAAAGTTGATTACAGCGACTACCACTATTCCGGGTATTGTAGAATTAGACTCTATGTGGTTTGGCTTAGCAGGAGAAACAAATGACAGCTTAGGATTTATCTATGCTCAACTAACCGACCCTGACACCACTGGGAATGCATACAGGTGGTTTGCAAAGCGAATAAACGCTTACCCCGAATGGACCGACTACGCTGGTCAACAGAAAGACCTCCAATATATAGCTCCACTTGGGAGCGCTTATGATGACTCATTCTTTAACGGATTAACATTTGATTTTGCCTATTACAGAGGAAGCTTAATGGGGTCACCTAAAGCAGATGACGAGAATGAAGAAAGAGGCTTTTTTAAACGCGGAGACACCATAGCAGTAAAAGGTGCGGCTATCGACAGAAGCACTTATGATTACATCGTTACCTTTGAAGCTGAAGCAGGCAGTGCCGGAAATCCATTTACAATACCCACGCCTATAGCCTCCAACATAGAAGGCGGCTTAGGTATTTGGGCTGGATACGCCTCTGTTTTAGACACGATAATAGCTAATCCTTAATTAGATTAAAAAATGAAATACATCTTACTCATCACATTTACATTGACGTTGCAATTTGGGTTGTCTCAAAACACATTAACTCCTGAGTCTAGCATAACAGCTGTTTCTGTTTTCACCAATGGCGCTCAAATAACGAGAACAGCTAGCATCTCACTTAAAAATGGCGAGAATATTATAACCTTAAAGGGATTAGCCCAAGACATAAATTCCAATAGTTTAAATGTTGCTGGAAATCCAAATTACCTTATCAAGTCTGTGAAACATGAAAGGAATTTCTTAGAAGATGCGGCTAAAAACTCTGAATTATTAAGTCTAGAAAGTGAACTCAAAGACACCGAGTTTAAGCTAGGTACTCGTTCCAGTTTAGAGCGCGTTTATATAGAGGAGAAGAACCTGCTCATGGCCAACAAATCTATTAAAGGTGAAAACCAAAGCTTACTCGCTGAGGATTTAAAAGAAATGGCGGCATTCTACAGAGAGCACCTCGAGGAGCTAGAATATAAACTGCTGGAGATAAATCAAGAAAAACAAGAGCTTCAACTCAAAAAACAAAAGCTCCAACAACAACTGAATAAAAACAGAAGTATGCTGAACAGCTACTCAAGTGAGATAGAGATTATACTAAATGCTACTAAGAATGTAAACGCTCCGTTAGAAGTCTCTTACATTGTAAGTAGCGCTGGATGGTTCGCCACTTATGATGTAAGAACCAGTGAGGTAAACAAACCGATACAGCTCGTATACAAGGCGAATGTTTCTCAAAGCACAGGCCTAGATTGGTCTGATGTAAACCTTACTCTATCTTCTGGAAATCCGATGGTAAATGGGAATAAGCCTAGCTTAGAACCATGGTATATGTCTGTGTATAATGCTGGGCTAGTATATGGCGCATACAAGCTTCAGCAGAGTAACAACTTAGAAGATCGCGAAAGAAAAGATAAATATGAAGAGTCGGAAATGAATACTGACAGTCGCTTTTTCAACTCTTCTTTAGGATATACTTCTCAGCTTACAGAGTCAGTAGAATCTCTCGTATCTGTAGAGTTTAAAATCTCTATTCCTTATGACATCCCATCAAACGGTGAAGCTTATGAAGTAGAGATTCAAAGAAGTGAGATAAACTCCGACTATTCATATTATGCAGTTCCTTCTTTGGAAACAACTGCCTTCCTTTTGTCGAGATTAACTGATTGGTCTGAGTTGAATTTATTACCTGGTGACGCCAATGTATTCTTCCAGGGTTCATTTGTAGGGTCTTCTTTCTTAGACCCCTATTCCACAGACGATACGTTGGATATTAGCCTAGGAAAAGATAAAAATATTATTATTAGCAGAGAGAAAATGGAAGAGTTCTGTAAGTCCAGTAATTTTGGAGGAAACAAAAAGACAACTAGAGCATATAAAATAACTGTTAAGAATAATAAGTCTATTCCTGTTTTTATTAAGGTAGAAGATCAAGTCCCCATTTCTCAACAAAACGACATCAGCGTAACGGTAGGAGAAATTATAGATGGCAGCTTAAATGAAAAAACAGGAATCATTACCTGGGAACTTAATCTAGCTCCAGGTGAGGCTAAAGAAGTCTCTTTCTCCTTTGAAGTAAAGCATCCTAAAAAAATGAAGATTGCCAGACTTTAATTCTACCCAAAAACTATTTGCTGTACTTCTAGGAGGCATGGCAGAAGGATGTAACATAGAACTTCACGATGTACAGTTCGTAGTCACAGATACCATAGAAAATGCTTACACCGAACTTCTAGATAAATGGTTCGGTAAAAAAGAGAAGATGCATATAGACTCCTACATCATCCTAGATGTCGTGGATGGATATGAGATCGATCTTTCCAAGGAGGCGGTAGATCAAAAGGAAAACCTATACTTCATTAATATGGGAGCATATGAGGATGGTAATTTCTCTGAGCTCCATCAAATAAAGTTTATGGTGGACACCGCTAAAATCCCTGTAAAAAGAAGAGCCAAAGAATCTATGCTCAAAGGAAAAATTAGCGTCCATACAGATGATCTATTTGAAGTGGATGACTGTATGCATCTTGGGAGTGTAGATGGATGGTATATTCATCTCTCTTCTACCAATCAGAAAGAAAATCTTATCCCTGTGAATGGGTATCACCCTCTTCCGAAATCCTTAGTTAAATCGTATCTGTCCACTAAAGCTTAATTCTCACATCGTTCAGTTAGAAACTCACAAGACTCGTTTTAATCGCCTGCACTTATCGACTTAAATTAGTGATATGAAATACAGCATTCCTCCAATAGTAAACAATCGTTATGCACTAGTGCTAATCGTGTTTTTTGCATATATGCTATTTTTTAATGATGCAGATGTTTTTTCTGTTTATAAGTCAAATTTAGAGTTAGACCAAATTCAAGAAGAAATAGAATGGTATAATTATGAAACTGCTGCCTGTAGAGATCGTTTAGAAAAGCTTGAAGAAGGCGGTTTTGAACTGGAAAGACTCGCTAGAGAAAAGCACTACTTGCAGAAAGACAACGAGGATGTGTTCATCGTAAAATCTTCTAAATAATTCCATCCGAATTTTTCTAGTGTATTTCGCATTCATTTCTTTTACTTTAAGAATGGATTATTATCTTCACAGCCATGATAAAAAATCGTTTTTCCTTAGGATTCTTAGCGCTTTTCATAGTCGTTATATTCTCGTGTAAGTCTAAACAGGCTACTGTCAAAGAAACCAGCCCTCCACCCCCACCTAATTCTGACATCTCGGAGAAGGTAGAGACTACTGATGCTGTGGTGAATGCTCTTTTGCTAGGATTAACCAATCTAGAAGGTGTTACTGCCGAAAGAATCGAAACTCAGAATGAATCTTACGACTATATGTTCGAGCTTCAGATAGAGCAGCCAGTAGACCATTTCGATGTTTCTAAAGGAACCTTTAAGCAGAAAGTTTACCTCAGTCATTTAGATTTCAATAAACCTATGGTGATGTATTTAAACGGCTACACCGCTGGATCGAATAGCTACGTTACTGAGGCTGCCCAAATATTAGAATCCAATCAGATTCATGTAGAACATCGCTTTTTTAGTAATTCTAGACCGGAAACTATTCCATGGAACTTACTGACTATTGAACAGTCTGCCTACGATCATCATAGAATAGTTGAATTATTAAAAACTTTCTACACTAAGCCTTGGGTTAGCACAGGAATAAGCAAAGGTGGAATGGTGACTATTTTCCATAAAAGATTCTTCCCTAATGATGTAGCTGTAGCTATGCCTTATGTAGCTCCTTTAAACACAGAAAGACATGACCCTAGAGTATATGAGCACCTAAACAATGTAGGAACTGAAGAATGTAGAAATGCCGTTACACAATACCAAAGAGAGCTGCTTATATATAGAGATGAAGCATTAGCTCTTTTTGAGAAATATTCAGATAAAGCGGGATATGTTTATCCTCACGGTTTAGAAGCCAGCTTCGAATTAAGCGTATTGGAATTTTCATTTGCGTTTTGGCAATGGAGCGGTGATTGTGCCACAATTCCATCTCAAGAGTCGTCTGTGGAGGATAAAATGAAATACCTCTTCTATACCATAGATGCCCCTAGTTTTTTCAATGAAAGCACTCTTACAGACATACTCCCATTCTTTTATCAGGGATATTACGAAATAGGAATGTATGGATACGAAGTAGATAAGTTTAAAGGTCTTACCCAAATATATACCGAAGAAGTAGATAATTACAGAACATTTATACCAAAAGACATGGACGTAATATATAATCCAGAACCTGTTAGAGATGTAATCAACTGGCTAGATGAAAACGGAAACAACATGATCTACATCTATGGAGATTTAGACCCGTGGGGAGCTACCGCTTATGAGCCTACAGAGAACACAAATAGCCTTTTTCTAAATTTAGAAAATGGAAATCACGGTACAAGACTAATAAATTTCCCACAAGATACTAGAGCGGCCGCTATGGATTCCCTCCAAGTATGGATAAGCAGAAGATAATGATAGATTTAAGAAGTGACACAGTAACCAAGCCTTCTAAAGGAATGCTTGAGGCTATGTTTAGCGCCAAGGTTGGAGATGATGTTTTCCAAGAAGATGAAAGTATAAATAAACTTCAAGAATTAGCAGCTAAGATGTTTGGTTTTGAGGCAGGGTTATTCTGTCCAAGCGGAACCATGACCAACCAAATAGCAGTAAACATTCATACCACTCCTGGGGATGAAGTTATCTGTTCAAGTCTTTGCCATATCTATAACTACGAAGGCGGAGGTGTAGCTAGAAACTCTGGAGCACAGGTGAAATTAATTTCTCACCCAAAAGGACTAATCAGCGCCAGTGATATTACCGATAATATAAATCCTTCGGACGCACATTATGCCAACACTAGTTTAGTTTGCCTTGAAGACACCGTAAATAAAGCCGGTGGAATTAAGTATGACTTATCGGAGATTAAAAAAATTAAGGAAGTTTGCACTCATCAAAAGCTAAACCTTCATTTAGATGGCGCCCGCGTTTTCAACTCATTGGTCGAAACTGAGTCTAACTATTTAGACTACGGAAGTCAGTTTGAT
>CESE01049949.1_pt1 | contig 52669 bp, 38 predicted proteins | sample 350271 | NCBI WGS metagenome assembly CESE01 (sample SAMEA2621536, study PRJEB7988) | marine metagenome | isolation source: saline water (ENVO:00002010), including | reverse complement strand
TACACATCACCCAGGTGAGAATGTATATGGTGGAAAAGACCACACACTTCACGCAAGAGTGGATGGTGTAGTTAAATTTACTAAAAAAAGAGACAATAGATCATATGTAAGCATCGTGCCTTTCGCAGAAGCTTAAGATTTTTATCTTACTTTAAAATAATAAAACCCCAATCGATTTAATCGGTTGGGGTTTTATTGTATTAAAACGTTAATATCTAGCCAGACAGCTGTGTCCACTCTAGGGCTTCGTTTTATTAGATTTAGAGCCGCTATAGTTTAGCATGGTCACGCTGTATTTTAATCTTAGCAGTGAGCTTGCAAAATCAATTAAAAACGTTAATGATGTAAGCTTCTCAGTAATTTTTTGTTTGTGAAAATATTTATTTCAATACCGTGAAAACCAGTGCACTTTTTCTGTTTTTAGTAAGTACTGTTTTTGCCAATTAGAATCACTAAGATTGGACATTCACAATGCTTAACAATAAGGTAATAGTTATAATTAAAAAGTTTATTAAATTCACGTAATAAAAAAACCTAATGTTTGTAAAACACACTCTCATGCCAAATTTCACTAGCTATTTCTTCTTTATTTTTTTTCTTTACGGGTTAAATGTGTCTTCTCAAACCTTTGAAAGACAGATTCTTTCATCAACAGATGATGCGGAAGAAAAGTTTGATGGTTCAGAGGTATTAACAGATAGTTCAGACCTTGAGTTGATGTATGATGGATTTAATAATCAGGGTCTACAAACTGTGGGTCTTAGATTTGATGATATAGCCATACCTTCAAGTGCTACCATTACCAATGCCTACATACAATTCACAGCAGATGGAGATAATCAAGGAAATATAGTTATAAGCATTCAAGGAGAGGATGTTGTTAATTCTGCTTCTTTTGTTGATCAGGCTAATAACATATCAAATAGAGCAACAACCGCTGCAAGCATCACCTGGGATGTGATACCCACTTGGGATGATGACGCTGCTGGAATGGATCAAAGAACTCCAGACCTATCTACAATTGTAAGTGAAATCATATCTTCTAATGGTTGGCAAAGCAGCAATCCTATTACTTTTATACTAACGGGTACAGGTAATGAAAATGACCGTAGAAAGGCAGAGTCATTTGATGGAGGGGCAACCCTAGCTCCTAAGTTAGTCATTGAATATACGTCTAACTCTAATGTAGATTTAGCGCTCACTTCAATTAGTTTGCCCACTAGTACTACTTATGAAAATGGAGCGGCACTTGTGCAAGCAGAAATTAGAAGTTTTGGTATTTTAACTGCTACAAATTACACTATTTCTTATTCAATAAATGGACTTGTAATTGCTACTGAACAAGCAACAGTGCCCTTAACAGTTGGTCAAAGTACGATTTTTACCTTTGTGCAAACCGCAGATTTAAGTGTCTTAGGAACTTACGATCTAAGCGTTGAGGTAAGTATCAATAATGATGAAAATACAGCAAACAATCTTATTAGCAAAGAGGTTTCGGTCGTTGAGGAACTGGAGTCTATATTTTTTAGTCAAGAAAGTGCTTGGCGCTATTGGGATCAACCCGCAGATCCTGGAGCAAGTTGGAATACCATAGGGTTTGATGATGCATCATGGTTTGTTGGTGCGGGACAATTTGGTTTTGGAGATGCAGATGAAGAAACAACACTCAACGATGGTTTAATTAGTTACTATTTCAGAAAGAAAGTAACGGTTCCAGATGCCAATGCACTCAATGATGTGTACATTAAAATGATACACGATGATGGGGCTATGATGTTTATTAATGGTGTAGAAGTTCTTAGGTCTGAATTAATACCCCTTGGAACTATAAATCATACAACATCAGCTAAGCAACGAATAAACAATAGTATTGAAAATGATTATTTTACTTACAAGATAGCAGCTAGTTTTTTTGTGACCGGCGAAAACACGATTGCTGTTACGGTCCGAAATACAACGGCTGGTGATGAAGATTTTTCATTTGATTGTTTTATAATACCTAATTACACCTATGACAAGGATGGACCTTATGTGTTCTACGATGGAACTGATATTATTGTGGAAGAAGTTACACCAGGCGGTTTGATAAGCAATACCTACACAACACCAGTTGGATTAACGCTAACCTGCGATCTGCCACATATGGGGACTAGTTTTACATTTTCTTTAAAGCCTGAGATTACCATTGAACCCTCCATTGATCTTGAAACACCTTCTACGTTTTTAGCTATTTCCGATTTTGATGGTCACATAGCGGGTCTTACTCAAGTTCTTGTAGGAGAAGGGGTTATGGATGAAGATTTTAACTGGACATATGGTGAGGGTCATTTAATGATTAGCGGAGACTTATTTGATAGAGGTTTTCATATTCAAGAGTCTATGTGGTTGCTCTACAAACTCGAAAGTGAGGCAGAAGCTAATGGAGGTAAAATACACCTAATAATAGGGAATCATGAAATGTTTAACATGACTGATGATTGGAGGTATGTAGAAACTAAATACTTTAACGATGCGCACCTTATGGGTAAAAGAATGTCTGAGTTGTATGATGAGAATACTGAACTAGGAAGGTGGTTGCGCTCAAAAAATATTATAGAAAGAGTTGGGGATTATGCCTTTATGCATGGCGGGATCACCCCTGAAGTAGCTGCTTTAGAATTGACATACGAAGAGATTAACGATTATGGAAGATTGAGAATGAACGGGATACCTTGTCCAAATAGTGATTGTATAGAGGTTAATAGCGGTGAGGGGATTTACTGGTATAGAGGGATGGTCGAAGAAGCCTTGACACAAGTACAAGTAGACGATATTATAGATGGGTTTTCAGTAGCGTCTCTAATATTGGGCCATACAAAAGACACCAATATACGATCACTTTATGAGGGTAGGGTAATTGCCATAGACATGTTTCATGTTAGTAATTTTAATAATGGATTTATGAAAGCCTTACAATTTGAATTAGGCTGTTTTTTCTCATTCCGGACGAGTGCTTCGGGGGAGACTTTCACACCTCTAGATGCAGACTGTGAACAAACTCTGGGTAGGGCAATAACACTAAATGGTGATGCCCAGCTACAACTGTATCCTAATCCCTCTTCAGATTTTTTAAATATTAAAATGCCTAGCAATACCGTTGGAAATTATAACTATACCATCGTAGATATGAAAGGAAGAAAATTGGATCAAGGAATAATTAACCAAGAGGTTTCAACTATTAAAGTGAGAAACTATGCTTGTGGAAGGTATATTTTAATAATTAAAAATGCAGATACAATAATCAAAGGGTCGTTTATTTTAAAGTAAAAATCAGATCTTTTTTGACCATAAATTGAACAAAAAAAGCCCTCACAAATTGCAAGGGCTTTGATGGATCCTGAATCATGTCCAGAATTTCAATGTGTAAGAAGTTCAAACGCTATCCCGAAGGTCATTGCGCATGAGAGGTCTAGTATCTGTAATATTCTGGCTTAAATGGGCCTTGAACCGTTACACCAATATATTCTGCTTGGTCACTTTTAAGTTCAGTAAGCTCAACACCAATTTTCTCAAGGTGCAGACGCGCTACCTTCTCGTCAAGATGCTTAGGCAACATGTATACCTCGTTGCCATACTTATCTGCGTCGTTCCAAAGTTCTATTTGTGCTAGGGTTTGGTTTGTAAATGAGTTACTCATTACAAAACTAGGATGCCCTGTTGCACAGCCTAAGTTTACAAGACGACCTTCTGCAAGAAGTATAATGTCTTTTCCGTTAAATGTGTACTTATCAACCTGTGGCTTGATTTCATCTTTAACAGCGTTTTTGTTTAACCATGGCACGTCAATTTCATTATCAAAATGGCCAATGTTACATACAATAGTTTTGTCTTTCATCGCTTCAAAATGCTCTGGACGTACAATGTCTTTATTACCAGTGGTAGTAATAACGATATCTGCAGTTGTAATAACATTTTCTAATTTCTTTACTTCAAAACCATCCATTGCAGCTTGAAGTGCACAAATAGGGTCAATTTCAGTAACAGTAACAATAGAACCCGCTCCTTTAAAAGAAGCAGCAGTTCCTTTTCCTACGTCACCATAGCCGCAAACGATAACACGCTTTCCAGCCAACATAATGTCTGTTGCACGGCGCACAGCATCTACTGCGCTCTCTCTACAACCATATTTATTGTCAAATTTAGATTTGGTAACACTATCGTTAATGTTGATAGCAGGCATTGGCAATGTTCCGTTTTTTACACGCTCGTATAAGCGGTGAACACCTGTTGTAGTTTCTTCAGATAGCCCGTTAATTCCAGCGGCTAATTCTGGGTATACATCAAGAACCATGTTGGTTAAATCACCCCCATCATCCAAAATCATATTCAGTGGCTTACGATCTTCCCCAAAGAAAAGTGTTTGTTCAATACACCACTCAAATTCTTCTTCATTCATTCCTTTCCAAGCATATACCGCGGTTCCGGTAGCAGCAATTGCAGCAGCAGCTTGATCTTGTGTAGAAAAGATATTACAAGAACTCCAGGTTACTTCTGCTCCAAGGGCTTGTAATGTTTCAATTAGCACAGCAGTTTGGATAGTCATGTGTAAACATCCTGCAATACGAGCTCCTTTAAGTGGTTGCTCATTTTTGTATTCTTTACGTAAAGCCATCAGGCCAGGCATTTCTGCCTCGGCAAGATCAATTTCTTTACGTCCCCAATCTGCAAGGGAGATATCTTTTACTTTGTTAGGTGTGTAAGGGACTGTGTTTGTTGACATAAAAAAAACAATTTTTATCTCCACCAGGGCAGAGAACTTATTAATATTTACTACTTTGTAATGGTATTTTTTCGGAATGCAAAAATACACAAAACCAATCAAATTATAATGCCTCTTTACAAAACTATAACATTTAACGCCAACACTAAGCTCCTGATATGGAAGATAGAAGAGTCATTTGATGTATTGTGTGAAGGAATTGAATTAACAGATCATTGCCAAGATCGTGTTCATGGCATGAAAAGTGATCTACATCGTCGGGGCTTCATGAGTATTCGCCATCTTTTAGCCAAATTTGGGTATACAGATTTTGATTTGTTTTATGACGAAAATGGAAAACCACACCTCACGGATGGCAAACACATTTCAATCACACACTCTTATACTTTTGCCGCCATTATTATTAGCGATGTAGAAGTTGGTATTGATATAGAAAAACAGCGCACTAAAATTTTAAAGATTGCCCATAAATTTACTCCAGTAGAGGAATATAGCACCTTAGCTAATGAAGATGCAATTGTGCGAAAACTCACTATTGTCTGGGGTACTAAAGAGGCTGTATATAAAAGCTTTGCCCATCCTGGAATTAGTTTTATAGAACATATTTTTGTAGAAGATTTCAGACTAGATGACCAGAGTACCTCTGCTAAAGTATACGCAGATAATAGAAGCGAAACCTATAATATTTGCTTTCAAGAATTCGAAGAATTTACATTGGTATATGCTGTAATTTCTTAATGCATCTATCTGTTGTAACCATGAAAATATTTGAAACAATATTCAAGTACATCAAACCCTTTTTTTGATTTTATTCTTTTTTATGCCCCACGTCAAAATAGTATCTTTACAGGAATAATTTCAATGTCATGCATATTTCAGTAGAACTTACTTTTACACCTTTACAAGACTCTTATGAGCCTGCTATTATAACGTTTATTAAAAAGCTAAGAGCATCTGGGCTTACCGTATTAGAAAATCCATTAAGCACTCAAGTGTATGGACCCTATGATGAGGTTATGTCTTTGCTGCAAAAAGAAATTAAAATTGCTCTACAGGCGGTAGAAGGTGGCTTGATGTATATTAAAATTGTAAAATCAGACAGAAGCGATTATGAACCAAATTTTTGATTTTCTGTTCTCACAATATGCCGGGTATGATATTCTAGATATTGTACTGGAGTTGGTGGCTGCATTATTTACAGTGATTTCTGTTGTGTATGCTAAAAAAAACAATGTATTGGTATTTCCTACAGGAATGATTTGCACCGCTATTTTTGTATATCTGTTATTAAAATGGGGCTTATTGGGTGATATGATGATTAATGGCTATTACTTTGTCATGAGTCTATATGGTTGGTATGTATGGACACGTAAGCTTGATGATGTTCCAACAATTCCAATTAGCAGCACATCACCTAAGGAACATTTAATTTCTTTAGGGATCTTTGTCATGACAGTTGTTTTTGTGTTTTTTGTGTACACCTTTTTTGATAAGTTTAATCACTGGACATCGTATCTTGACACATTAACGACTGGAATCTTTTTTGTTGGAATGTGGCTTATGGCAAAACGAAAAATTGAAAATTGGATTTATTGGATTATTGGAGATATTATCACAGTACCTTTGTATTTTTATAAGGGCCTTACTTTTAGTAGCATCCTTTATTTTGTATTAACAATTATAGCAATTTACGGCTATTTCGCATGGAAAAAAGAATTAGACAAGCCTCAAGTAGTTGCTTAAAAATAGTTTTATTTGGCCCAGAATCTTCGGGTAAAACAACCTTGTCAAAACAATTGGCAACACATTTTAGCAGCCCATGGTTGCCAGAATACATGCGAACCTATTTAGAACAAAAATGGAAAAACACTCAAGAAACAATAACCAAAGAAGATTTGCTGCCTATTGTAGAGGGACAAATAGTTGGTGAAAATAAAATTTCTAGCGCTTTAGACCCTATTGTTTTTCTAGATACAAACGTGCTGCAAATTAAAACTTATTGCCAGTATTATTATGATGGGTGGTGCCCTCCAGAAATCACAGAAGTTGCATTAGAACATCGTTATGATTATTATTTTCTCACCAATATTGATGTACCATGGGTTGCAGATAACTTAAGGGATAGACCTTGTAATAGAGAAGAAATGTTTCGTATTTTTGAGAAAGAGCTAATTCAAAACAAGATCCCTTACACCCTTTTAGAGGGGTCAAAACAAGAACGTTTGGCAAAGGCTATTTCTGTCATAAACACATTAATTTAATAAAAGTAATACATGTTTACACCTCAGGATCTTGAGCAAATTATTTCACACGGCTTAGACGAAAACGGCATAAGACAACAACTTAAAACCTTTGAAAACGGTGCGCCGTTCACTCAAATTGTTAGAGCTGCTAGTATAGGCAATGGTGTTGAATTTTATGATTTGGTTGCGCAAAAAGAGCTGGCTGGATATTATGATGAAAAAAAAGATCAAAAAGATATTGTAAAGTTTGTGCCTGCTAGTGGTGCAGCTACAAGAATGTTTGGGTTTTTACACACATTTTTAGATGATTATAATCCAGAGGAAGATGGCTTGACGGCGTATATTAAAAAAAATGGCTTAGATTCTTTGAAAACCTTTTTTGATAACCTTAAGTATTTTCCTTTTACACGTTTGGTTCGCGAAGAAATTAGAAAACAATACCCAAAGTATAAGCAATCTCAAACGGGGTTGCGTATGCGTTGTTTTGTGTCTTTATTGCTAGGGAAGAACGATCTTAATTATGGAGGTATGCCAAAAGGACTTATACCATTTCATAAGTATTCAAAATACACTAGAACAGCTTTTGAAGAGCAACTATTTGAGGCAACCCAATATGCAGCTGTTGATGGGGTAGCACATTTACATTTTACATTCTCACCTCAACACCTCAGGCTTTTTAAAGATGCATTTGAAAAGGTTAAAAACAGAATCATAAAGAAAACAAAAGTAACGGTAAGAATTTCGTATTCTTTCCAAGATGCAAGTACCGATACTATAGCTGTAGATCTAGAAAATAAACCCTTTAAGAATAAAGAAGGAAACTTGGTTTTTAGGCCAGCGGGTCATGGTGCCCTTATTAAAAATCTTAATGAAGTAGACGCAGATGTTATTTTTATTAAAAACATTGATAATGTTACAGTAGAAGAGCACATTCGGGATGTTGCTGCTAGTAAAAAAATGTTAGCTGGTAGAATGTTGCAATTACAGCATAAAATTTTTGGATATCTAGATGGCATCGTAAAAGACCAAATAACCCAAGAGAGGTTAACAGAAATGAAAACTTTTTTATGGAAAGATCTTCATATTAAAGAAATTCCAGAAACTAAAGCTGGTATTGCTGAAATTTTAAATAGGCCAATTCGGGTTTGTGGTGTAGTAAAAAATACCGGAGCACCTGGCGGTGGTCCTTTCTGGGTAAAAGGCGTAGAGGGTCAGCTTTCGTTGCAAATTGTTGAAATTTCTCAAATAGATACCTCAGACCCTCGCCAGGTTGGAATTATTGAAGATGCTACTCATTTCAACCCAGTAGATCTTGTATGTGGTACTAGAAACCATATAGGCGAAAAATATAACCTCAATCATTATGTTGACCCTTTGGCTTGTTTTATTTCAGACAAGACCGTCGAAGGAGCTCCTATAAAAGCATTGGAGGCGCCAGGTTTATGGAATGGTGCCATGGCACATTGGAACACTATTTTTGTTGAAGTTCCTTTGCTTACTTTTAGTCCTGTAAAGGATGTAAATGATTTGTTGCATCTAGCCCACCAACCCAACGCATAATGGATGCTTCATCACTTAAAAAAGAGCTTAGCTTTAAAGCAGTAAGCAGTAGCGGTCCTGGAGGACAGCACGTTAATAAAACGGCTAGTAAAGTTGCTATTAGTTTTACGATTGCTAGTTCTACACTCTTTACAGACAAACAAAAAGAACGCTTGCTTGAAAAATTAAAACACCGGGTTTCTGCAGATGGAATACTCACGGTAACCTGCAGCGAATCTAGAAGCCAACACCGCAATAAGGCTTTGGGTATTCAAAGGCTAGTTGCCCTTCTTCAAAAAAGTCTCCAGGTTCCTAAGTTTAGAAAGAAAACGCGTCCATCAAGAAATGCGCTAGAAAAACGTATTACATCAAAAAAAACACAAGCACTTAAAAAAGCAAATAGAAAACCTCCAGCAATAGAATAGCTGCTTTTAAAAAGTGCTTTCACCAAATATTTTTATTAGAGATTTCTGTCTAGTGTAATAAATAGGATATTATTTCCAAAAAAGAACATTGAATTTAAACTGTTGTAACACCTTAATTTAAAGTAAATTATTGCTGCTTGAATGTGTTGAGTATGATTTTGCACTTCAGGTTTATTTTATTTTATAATTATTGTTTGTAGTATTCCTAATAAACATATCTTTGTACCACATCTCAAAGGGGTGCTACATAATTTTTGATTGAAAAATAGAGCGTATAGATATGAGAATTAATTCTTGTATCAAAAACTCGGTTTGAATATATAAAATTATAATGGCTGAGATTATACCCATAGAACCTAGAACAGGTAATGCTGTTTAGGAATTTTACTGTTGCATCGATCGCAGTCGAGATGTATTATATCGAGAATATTCTTTATTGTCCTCGATTGCGCTCGGCCTTAAAACAATTATTTAATAAGAATAATTACCCCTTTTATTCGTCACAAAAACAAGTACGAATGAAATATTTTATGTTTACTTTTTTATTGAGTGCAGGGATCCTCCAGGCACAAGAAAGACTTCAAGACACTACAAAAATCGAACCGCTACAAGAGGTATATCTCAAAGCTGTGAGAGTAGATGCAGATTCTCCAATTACACATAGCAACCTTAGTAAAGAAGACCTTGCAAAACGAAATTTAGGGCAAGATATTCCTGTATTGCTTAATTACCTTCCCGGTGTTGTCACTACCAGTGACGCAGGTGCTGGAGTAGGGTATACAGGTATTAGAGTTCGGGGTAGTGATGCTACTCGTGTTAATGTTACTATTAACGGGATCCCCTATAATGATAGCGAAAGCCAAGGTACTTTTTGGGTAAACCTCCCAGACTTTGCTTCTTCTGTAGAAAGTCTTCAACTTCAAAGAGGTGTTGGGACCTCAACCAATGGTTCTGGTTCTTTTGGCGCTAGTTTAAACATAGAAACAGATCGTTCTGCAAAGCAGGCATATGGGCAAATTGCAAATAGTTACGGTTCTTTTGATACTTGGAAACACAGCGCAAAGTTTTCTACAGGATTGTTAAATGATCATGTTGAAATTTCTGGAAGGCTTTCAAAGATTAAGAGTGATGGTTATATAGATCGTGCTGCTAGTGATTTGAAGTCTTATTTCTTACAAGGTTCTTATAAGAGTGACAACACGTTTATTAAAGCTTTGGCTTTTGGTGGACGAGAAATTACGAACCAATCATGGTTTGGTATTGATGAGCAAACGCTAAACACTAACCCAAGGTTTAACCCCGCAGGAATATATACCGATGAAGATGGAACCGTTCGTTTTCACCAAAACCAAGTAGATGATTATGATCAAGACCACTACCAGGTAATATGGAACCAACGTTATAATAATAACTGGAGCACAAGCGCAACTCTCAATTATACTAAAGGGAGTGGGTTTTTTGAAGAATATAAAGAAGATGCCGCTCTTGATTTTCATGGTCTACTACCAGTTACAATTGACGGGGAGACTACTACCGAGTCTGATTTGGTGAGACGTCGATGGTTGGAGAATAATTTTTACGCATTAAGTGCAAACATGCATTATAAAGATGAAAACTGGGACACCACTACAGGTGTTTTTTACAGCTATTATCAAGGGCTTCATTTTGGAGAGGTGATTTGGGCAAATTATTTTACAGGAGCAAATTTGGGAGATCGTTATTACAACGGCACTGGAGACAAACATGAGTTTACTGCCTTCTCTAAGGCAACCTATCAATTAACTAATTCTTTGTCCTTTTTTGGTGATTTACAACTACGTGTTGTAAACTATAAAACTGCTGGATTAACTAGTGACAAAGTCAATATGTTAGTAAATGAATCGTATGAGTTTTTTAACCCAAAGTTTGGTGCTAGTTACACCCTAAATAAAGAGAATCAATTTTATTTTTCTTATGGTAGAGCAAGTAGAGAGCCAAGGCGAAGTGATTTTGAAGAGGGAGTATTCACACCAGAGAAACTAGACGATTATGAATTAGGATGGCGTTTTGTAAGTGACAAAGTAAGCCTAAACACCAACCTTTACTATATGGATTATAAAGACCAGCTAGTACTCACAGGTCAACTCGATGACTCTGGGGGTTTTATAAGAGAAACAAGCGGTAATAGTTACAGAGCAGGACTTGAAATTGAAGCAGATGTTACTGTCTTAAAGCAATTGCACATTAGACCAAATGTAGCTTTGAGCAGCAATAAAAACAGAGATTTTACAAGCTCAAGAGATGGCGAATTGGTGAACCTAGGGACAACAAATATTTCATTTTCTCCATCATTTATTGCAGGAAATAGTATTGATTTCACTCCTTCGAAAAATCTTCAAGTATCATTACTTTCTAAATATGTAGGATCACAATATTTAGGAAATATTGACAGCGAAACCTCGAAGCTAGATGCATATTTCTTAAATGATTTTAATGTAAACTACACCATTACAAAACTACCTTTTGCAGACACTTTGGTGTTGAGTGGTTTGGTGAATAATATTTTTGATGTAAAATATGTATCAAATGGTTATTTTTTCACCTATGATGATGATTTTAGCACTCCCGGAACAGTTACTACCATAGAAGGAGCTGGTTTCTATCCGCAAGCAGGGATTAACTTTTTGGTTGGAGCCACCCTCACATTTTAACTAATAACATTAAACTAATAGATTAGTGAATAATACTCTAGAGATCGCTATTGCTTAAAAAAGCAACGCTTATTACTCTGTGTTGTAGTGAGAAATCTAATATTAAACTAATATTACCCTTGTTGTATAGTTTTTGTATGGCCAAACAATAAAAACTATTTAATAACAAGGGTTATATTTGATTTTTTTAAATTGCTCTTTATGAAACATACACCTGGTCATTTATTTCTCCTCTTCTTATTTTTAAGCCATCTGTCTTGCGCGCAGCAAATGCCATTAGACTTTTCTAACCCATCAGAAAATTTTTCCTCTTTCATGGGCAGTAGCTTCTCTTTTAATTCAGACCCTGATAATACTAGCAATGATGTAGGCCAATTTTTTAATGACGGGTCTAATCCTTGGCAAGGATTTTATCTTGATTTGGAAAGAGCCATTGATTTAGATTTTCAAAATACTATTTCTTTATCTTTTTATGGCTTTGACCCTAATGCCCATACGGTATTAATAAAATTAGAGAATGGTCAGAACCCTGATGTTGAAGTTACTCAAAACATACCCGCTGGTGGTGGTTGGACAGACAACGTTGTGTTTGATTTTTCACAAGCTGTACTTAGTTCAGACGGAGTTACCCCAGTAAATGCGACGGGAGAATACACTAGATTGGTTATTTTTATAGATGGAGGTGTTTTAACTGCAGGGACTTATTTACTGGATAGTATTGATGATGGTTCTACAGAAATAAACCTACACGAGATTGATGTAGAGTATACCAATTTGGTGTGGGAAGATCAATTTGAGACTCCAGGGCTTGTAAATCCATCCAAATGGCATCATCAAACTCAGGTTATTATTCCCGGTGTAGGCTGGGCTAACAATGAAGAGCAACATTATACAGACCGCATAGATAATTCTTTTGTAGATACTTCAGGGTTTTTAAACATCGTTGCAAAACAAGAAACCTTTACAGATCAAGGCTTGACAAAAAACTATACTTCAGCTAGATTAAATGCTAAATTTGCCTTCACTTATGGAAGGGTAGATGTAAGAGCAAAATTACCTATTGAGTCTGGTACTTGGCCCGCCATTTGGATGCTGGGCAAAAACATCAATGAAAATGGGGGTTTTTGGGACCCAGAATTTGGCACAACTAGTTGGCCTGCTTGTGGAGAGATTGATATAGTAGAACACGGTATATTTCCAAACGAAGATATAAACTATATCAACAGTGCTCTGCATAGTCCATGTTGTTATGGGGGTGGCCCAAATGCAGGAGGGACTATTGCATCAGATCTTGAGAACGATTTTCATGTATACTCATTAAACTGGTCTCCAGATCAAATAACATTTTTACTAGATGGTGTTGGCTATTACACGTATAATCCTGCTATTAAAGACGCCAATACATGGCCATTTTTTGAAGATCAATATGTGTTGCTAAACATAGCTATTGGTGGGTATGCAGGAAATACAGCGCCAGGGTTTGATCAAGACGATATGCTTGTAGATTATGTAAAGGTCTATCAACAAGGGGAATTAAACACCGGCGTAATTCATGACTTAGAGAATAAGGTGAGCGTATATCCAAACCCAAGTAATGATGTAATTACTATAGATACACAAATACCAATAAGTATTTTACAGCTGTTTGATGTGTTTGGTAAAAGAGTACTTGTCAAACAAAACGATAGTACATCTATAGATGTAAAAGCCGTTTCGCCTGGAATGTATTTTCTAGTCATTACCTCAAACAATCAAGAAATTATAAAGAAGGTGATTATTAATTAATTTAACAGCAACCGCAGCCCGGCTTAGTTTGTAATTCTCAAGGTCGTTCCAGTACGCTCTATTCTATAGCCTAGCATTGGGTAAAGTTCTGGCATCGTTTTATGCTGCCCTGTTACTATATTGTAGGTATTATCCTCATTTGGACAAGGGCAAGATGCTTCAATACCATTAATAGTCATTCTAGAACAATCGTTAGCAATATGGTTTGGGTCGGCTAATTCAAATGCTGTAAATAGATCTTCATTTAATCGATACACCACAATGCCACGAACACCTTGGCTAGTAATTATTGCAGACCCTCCTGGAAAATTAAGGTCACTGTACTGAGGCAAGTTTAAGTTTATAATAATATTTACTTGTGGGTTTATTAAATAAGGATTGTATTGATTAATAGATTGGTCATCAGTATCACATCCTAGTAGTGTAAAAAGTAGCAGTATGGCTGCCCAAACATTTTTCATTTTTTATACAATTTTAGAGTTACGAAAGTACAAAAATTAGGTAACAATTTTTTTTTAGTATATTTGTAGTATATAATCCCGTCCTGTATGGGATTTTTCTATTCCTGCCCCTGTATGATGTAAATCATACCAATTAGGCAGGTTTTTTTGACAAATAGCTTGACGATGAAGCATGGCTATATTTCACCTAATTTAACAATGGTAACACAATGAGTAAAGTATCTTATTATACCTCAGAGGGATTAAAAAAACTAAAAGAGGAGTTAAACCAACTTAAAGACATAGAACGCCCAAAAGCCTCTAATGATATTGGTGAAGCCCGCGATAAAGGAGACTTGAGTGAAAACGCAGAGTATGATGCTGCAAAAGAAGCACAAGGAATGTTGGAGATGCGCATTAGCAAACTAGAAGAAGTAGTAGCAAATGCTCGTGTAATTGATGAATCTCAATTAGACATGTCTAAGGTTTTAATTCATTCAACAGTGAAAATTAAAAATCAAGCCAACGGTATGGAAATGACCTACAAGTTGGTGGCTCAAAGTGAGGCAGATTTAAAAACAGGTAAGATTTCTGTAGATTCTCCTATTGGAAAAGGACTTCTAGGCAGCGAGGTTGGAGATCTTGCAGACGTTGTTGTACCAGCTGGAACCATGAAGTTTGAGGTAATTGAAATTTCTAGAGATTAATGGCAAGTATTTTCACAAAAATAATAACCGGAGAAATCCCTAGCTACAAAGTAGCAGAAGACGACCAGTTTATTGCATTTTTAGATATTAATCCAAATGCTAGAGGCCATACCTTGTGTGTCCCGAAGCAAGAAACAAATAAGATCTTTGATATGCAACCACAGCAGTATCTTGAGCTTATGCGCTTTAGCAGGCGCGTTGCTTTGGCAATAGAAAAAACAGTGCCTTGTAAGCGTATTGGGATGAGTGTTATTGGTCTAGAAGTGCCACATGTTCATGTTCATTTAATTCCATTAAATGACATGAAGGAAATGACATTTCAACACAAAGTAAAGCAGCATGAAAATGATTTTATCTCCCTAGCTAAAGAGATTGCAAACAACCTAGAGTAGCTATTAAATAGCCTGCCAATCAATAAGAGTTTGTAGCTCCTATAAGATCTAGATAGTGCTCTGGTATCATCTATTTTTTTTGGTGACTACCTCATTTTCCACCATGGCAATATGTGCAGCAGGACCCCAAAGGCAAAAAGCCCGAGTTTAAAAAAAACGGCAGCCACTTCTTTTAATTTTTGAGTTTCAGACATATTTATTAGTGCTAAAAATAATAAAAAACCCCATAGTTCAAAAGAACATATGGGGTTTTTGAAAAGTTAAAAAAGGACTACTTACTCTTTTTTATAACTCGTGTAATACTCATCCATTAGGTTCATAATACTTGTTACTAAGTCTTTTGTTTCTAGTAGAATATTAAAGTATAAAGAAGTGTTTTTTGGACTTTCTTCTTCAGTTCTTGTTCTTTCAATCTGCCTTGTAATTTTGTCTGAAATTAGCTCAATAATTTCCTCTTTTCTAGTAAGTACATAGCTAATTCTTTCAAACTTACGGCTGTTAAACACCTCTTCAATCTCAGATAATAAGCCCTCTAAAGAATCGTCAATTTCTTGAAGATCTTTAATTTGGTTGAATTTTAATTTTCTGTGATTGTTGTTAATATGCTTGTAACTTTTCTTAGAGATAAAGTCTAAGGATTGCGTCATGTCTGTTAGGTAGGCTAAAATAGTAATATAGAAGCTACTTCCGCGCACACTGGTTTCATCAAGGTTCTTGATGAAATAAAAGATGTTATCTCTTAATTCTTCAATCTCTGCATCGAGTTTGTCAACCCCTTTTCTACTCTTCTTAAGTGTTTTTACATCTTCTTTGGCGAGCCCTTTTAAAACATCTGTGTATATTTTATTTGTTCTAGAAACCACATTAGAAATGTTGTCTGCGCTTTCTGAAATGATTCCTTGAACCGTACTGCTTTCAGATTTTTTCAAGCTTTTTGGGTCTAGACTTGAGGTGCTTTTCTTTTTGTAAGCAAGGTAACTTCGTGCCAACAATAAGACAACCAATAACAATAATACCGGGATCATAACCTTTACGTTCCAGTGAATTAGAAATGCTACAATTCCAGCAGCAACAAAGGCGCTAAATGCTGTAAAGAACCATCCTCCAATAACATTTAATACACCAGCCACACGATAAACAGCACTTTCTCTACCCCAAGCTCTATCGGCAAGTGAGGTACCCATCGCTACCATAAATGTTACATAGGTTGTAGATAATGGAAGCTTCATTGAGGTTGCAATAGAAATTAAGATACTTGCAACTACTAGATTTACTGCAGCACGAACCATGTCAAATGCAGGAGCATCTTCTCCTCTTTCAAGGGTAATCACTGGTTTTTGATATTGTTTGTCAATTTTATTTAATACCGCCTCTGGTAACATTGAGGTAAACACATTTGAGCTACCTTTTGCAAGTCTAACAATTCCTCTAGATAGAAAGTTTGGTTGAAAACGTTCTTTTACCGAGTCTTGACTAGATAAATCAATAGAGGTTTTAAGCACACCCTTTGCCTTGTTAGAAAACCAAAGTGTAACTACCATGATAATTCCAGCCCCGAATAATAAAAATTGTGGTGTAGGAACCTTTTTTCCTAAAGCGCTCATACTAAATTCGCTTGCAGCTACGCCAGTTTCTAACCAAGCAGCATGCCATGCTTCATAGGCTTGCCAGCCCCCAATAGGAACTCCAATAAAGTTAACAAGATCGTTTCCTGCAAATGCCATAGCAATAGCAAAGGTTCCAATAATGATTATAAACTTGTAAACGCTTACCTTAAACACATTGGTGATTAGTGCAGATATTCCTGTCCAAACAACAAAGCTAATGGTTACAATTAAAGGGGTATTTGTAAATACAAATTCTTTAAAATCTCCAGGAATAAAACTTGTTCCTTTTAGCCCTTTAATAAAGATAAAGTATGTAATAGCTGTTGCTGCAATACCACCAAATAGTGCTCCTACCCAGGATGCCTTATCCTTAAATTTAAATGACAATAGTAGCCGTGATATATATTGAATTAGCGCCCCAATAGAAAAGGCTACAACAACAGAGAGCAATATACCTAGTATGATCTCTGTGGCTTTTGCAGTATTGATATAATTTCCTAGGTCAGAAATTGTTTCTGTGTTTGATTGCGCTATTTTTATTAGCGACATAACTACGGCTGCTCCTAATAATTCAAAAACAATGGATACCGTTGTAGATGTTGGCATTCCTAGGGTATTGAAAAAATCTAACAAAAGAATATCAGTAATCATTACCGCCATGAAAATAATCATGATTTCATCAAAATAGAATTCTCCAGGAACAAAAATCCCCTTTCGAGCAACTTCCATCATCCCGCTGGATGACATGGCTCCAAAGGCAATACCCAAACTGGCAATAATCATGATGGTTTTAAAAGAAATAGCCTTAGAACCAATTGCTGAGTTTAAGAAATTTACGGCATCGTTGCTTACACCCACCACCAAGTCTGCAATTGCCAAAACGGCTAGTACGATGACCATCAATAAATAAATGTTATCCATAATTATTATATGTTATTTTAATACAAATGTCTCCAATTTGTTGTGTTCATTTGTTACCAAATTGTTATTAAAAATGTAAATCGAAACCAGTTCTTATCATGATGTTATCCTGCGCTGTATTTCGGGTGCTATAACTCACATCTGCCTGTACTTTTAATTTATGTCCCACAACATATTTAGAAACCCCAAGGGTGTATTGATCTTGAGGATCTCTAAGTGTAATGTCCTTAAAATCCAGCGTTGTGTAACGCCCTGTTATTTCAATATTGTTTTTCAATAAATAACTCAATTGCATGTTTAGTGCATTTCCTACTCTTACAATAGCTCCTGTTTGTGTTCCATCTGCATTTACAGCAACAGGCGCACCTGCATCTCGCATTGCGTATTCTCCCGTAAAGGCAAGGCCTTGATATTTAAAAACGAGATCTGCAAAAAATGTAGTAATATCTGTTTGGTATAGAGAGCCATCACTTAAAAGCATGTAACTTCCCATATTACTTCTTGTTTTTACAGCGTCTTTATTGTAATCATAGGCAAGTCCTACCATTAATTTTGGTGTTTTCTCACGTTTTAAATCTCCTTGAGAGTAATCTCCCCTTGAGGTAAATGCGCCAAAAGGTAAAAACTCTAATCTTCCTGTATATTGAAGACCACCTTGGTTTCCTTCAGTAATATTTCTTCCTTCTCCTTGAGAGATTGCAATTTTTTCACGAATCATGAAATCTCCAAAAAGGGTAGCATGGTGCCTTAGTTGAAGTCCAATATCTCGGTCGATATTAAAGTTGCTATTTAATAATGATCGGTTTATCAGCTGCAGGTTTGCAGAAGATACAACACGCTCAACATTTCCTGGTAGTTTTGTTTGTCCTGCCCAAAGCTCAAAGTTTTGATAGAAATTCCACATTACAACCGCATCTAAAATAATACGAGGGGTGTTGCGGTTAAAATCACTAGCTCCAGATACATCTCTATTTGAGAGACCAAGCTCAACTTTATATTGAAGTTTTGGGTTGTAAGCAAAACCACTAAATTTTAAACGGGCTCTTCTAATCGAGAAATTTTGATCTGGATCACTATAGCTATTACCGTCATGATCCCACTGAGAGTTAAATCTAGCCTGGATGCGAGGTGCAAATTTTATACTAAAGGTACTGTCTTTTGCAACAAAATTAATAAGGCCTTCACCAAAGCTAGTGTCACTAATAGTTTGTGCATTTGATGCGTAGTATGATATACATACAATAACAATAAGTAGGCTGCGTAATTTCATTAAGAAAATCTATTTTAGTTTTTGTCGAGAACAAAAGTCGAAAACAAATGTTACCTCAATGTTAACAGAAGTTTAAGTTTGTATTTTTTTTACATATTTTTTTTATAAAAAAGGGCCGTCTTACAAAGACAGCCCAAACGCTAAAACCTAGTCGACAAAAACTAATGGATCTTCAAACGCTTTAACAAAGTACGCACATCAACGTGCCTTTTGCGTAATCCTAGTATTACCAAAACATTAAAATTAATTCAAATTTTATTAAACATTAAGGTGCTGTGAGGCAATATGTTAAGGGTTTAATGTAAATTTAATGTTATCTAAACGTTGCCTAATAGTAAATTTTATGATAACTTCATGTTATTAACAATGCTAAACCCTCAACTATGAAAAAGACAATGATATTTTTTGTTACTGCACTACTTGTTCAATTTACATGTGCACAAGAACAAAACAAGAATCAATATGTTGCAACTGGAGATACTATACAAGCAACATTATATCATGATAATGGAATGGTAGCTCAAACTGGTTTTTACACCAAAGCTAATGTGCTGGATGGTGTTTGGATTAGTTATGATGTTAAAGGAAATAAGACTGCTGTAGCAAGCTATGATAATGGTGTTAAAGTGGGTACTTGGCTTTTTTATCAAGGAGAGACAATTAAAGAAGTATCCTATAACAAATCAGATATTACACAAGTAAAAACCTGGACTGTTTCAAACACGCTAGTAGTGAGCAACAGGCCCTAAATCTCTTTTGCAAAAACTAAAAAGACCCGCCATTGGCGGGTCTTTTTGTTGTAAAACAACAGGTGCTAAACGTTGTTTATTGGCTAATTATAATCTTTAGTTTATCCAAGCCCAACTAGAAATATCAACAGGGGTACCATTAAATACATCGTTAGAAGGATTTGTCATGGGCGTGCCATCAACAATTATATTTTCAATGGGTCCTTCATCTTTCATGTCTACAGTTATGTCATAACCAGATAAAAATACATTTACCATTGTAACACCAGACATTTTCTTGAATTGTAAGGCAGTTCCACCTGCCGTAGAAACAGCTGTGAAGTTTGTGATTGTTGGGTTGTTGTTGTCACCATCTGCTTCAATAGCAGTAGAGAAACCCGCATTATTATGGACCACATAGGTGTTTGTAATAGTTCCGTTCCATCCTTCGGTCCAATCTACAGAATCATCTTGATTATTTTCTGCATATAGGTTAGTGATTGAAGCACTTCCCCCGAAAAACTCAACACCATCGTCTGCCCCATCAAGTAGCGCTAGATTATTAATACTCGTAGCACTTCCCACGGCGTACAACGTTAGACCATTGTATTGAGAATCTGCATTAATTTGAGCACCGGCATTCTTTATAATAAGATAGTCTATGTTTCCAGAACTATCTGCAGCATTCATGCCACCGTATATAAACCCACCAACTTCTGCCGTTGCGTTTACCCCTTCGGTTGTAATAGCATCACCAAGAATAACAAGCCCACCCCAGTCACCCTGGTTGCCCGCAGTACTTTTCATCACCACGGGTAAACTTGCGGTACCTTGAATATCTATTTCAGCACCTTTTTCAATAGCTATGTAATTGTTCGACGCTACTTCAGAGATAATTTGTGTTCCGGCAGGAATTGTTAATGTTGTGCCAGATTTTACAATGTAAGAACCCGTAAGAGTATAAGACTCGCTAGGATCTAATATTCTGTCACTTTCAAGGGTTCCATTTAATTCAAAGTTTGCAGGATCTGTACCAGGGTCTGTTGGAAGGAAGTCGTCATTTCCATCACAAGAAGTTAATACTACAGAAAGTACTACAAAGCTAGTTGCTAGTTTTTTAAATTTTTTCATTTTTTTCATTTTTAAAAGTTATGTATTGTTTAGTTATTAAAGTATGTATTTGAGGTTTAGGCCTATTTGTGCACCTCGAGTATAGGATAGTACCGTTTCATTAGTTTCAATTTGTGTGTTTGGGTTTCTAACCAATTGCGTTCTTTTTATTTCTGGATTTAAAATATTTCTTGCAACAAGTCCTATCACTAATTTTTCAGTAATGGTTTTTGTAGCGGTAAAGTCTAGTGTTACAAAACCATTTTCTATGATAGCATCATTGTAATTGACATCTCCAGAGTCTCTAATGGTTGCATTTCCCAAAGCAAATATTTTACTAGAAGCATAGTTTCCAGAAACTGTAGCTATTAATGGCTTTTGTGTGTTACTGTCATAGCTTAAAGAACCGTTTACAATCCAGTCTGATGCTCCTTGAAGACCCTCTTGTGTAATCCCTTTATACCTAAAGGTGTTTACGAAATCTCCGTCTTCAGTTACAATTTCTTTTAAGTCTTGCTTGTGCCACATTTTTGAAGCATTTACATTTAAATCTAGGGTTCCTGTTTTATTTTCAGACCCTTCTATTAAGTGTACGCGGCCTTCAATTTCAATTCCGTAGATGGTTGCTTTCTCAGAGGTGTTGAAATATGAAAAAGCTCCAGAAGCTCCTCTGTCTTGTACTTTGTTTATTGGGTCTTTAATATTCTTGTAGAAACTTGTTACCGAGACTACCTGTCCTTTTGATGGGAAGTATTCAAATTTTAAATCGTAGTTTGTATTTAATGAAGCTTCAATATTTGTATTTCCACGGGTTACTTGACCTACTTGAGAAACGTACTCGAAAGGAGCAATTTCTTTAAACTCAGGAAGTGTTGTTGTAAAGCTATTTGCCAAGCGCACATTTAACTTATCTGTAGCAGCATATTTCAAATTTAAAGAGGGGTATAGTCTCTTGTAGTCTTTTGCGACCTCTCCAATTCTTCCAGGGATATTCCCTACATCATACAGCACATTAATTTGATCATGCTGGTATCGAAGCCCGCCTTGTAGGGTTAATTTACCAGTAACTCCAGTTGCTTCAATATAAGTAGCAAGAGACTGTAATGTGCCTCTATAACGATCTGCAGCAAGTGTGTTTATTTTTAATAAACCATTCGCAATGTTTTGCTGGGTAAATATCTCTGAAATAGCATCAATTGAAGTTGGGTTAATAGCATTAAGAACCGTTTCTTGAATACCAAAGAATTGTGACCCAAAATCACGTTGTTTATTTCTGAAGGTTCCGCCAAAATCAACTTTAAATTTATTTTTTTCTGAATCGGTAATAATAATTTTATCATTGATTCTCCCGTTATATTCTATGTCTTGAATTTTCTGGATACTCTTGCGTTGCTGAAAACCACCATTTCTTCCTAGTTGCACTAATGTTGGATCCTCTGCAAAGTTGAAATTCACTTCGTTTCTAATTCTATTAGGCTCATCAGCGCTTAAGTAGTTATATCCTATCGCCCAGTCTAATGTGTTTTTTTCTCCAACACTATTTTTACCTCCAAGCTGCGTAATAGCCGTAAGTGTCTTTTTAGTGTTTTGATCTCTAATAAACTGAAATGCTTCTCCCACATTTGTTTCTTCAAAAATAGTAGCAGTTCCTGTACGACCTCCTTCAAAAACTTCATCCTGTATTTTGTTGATAAACAAAGTTGTTACTTCAAAGGTATTGGCATCATTCGCGCGGTATTTTCCAGTTAAAAGTCCTGAAGTAGCAACTGTTTTTCTCCAGCGTATTGCATCTGGAATAGTGTCATCGATAAAATTTCCTCTAAATTCTCTAAAAACACCCTCACGGTATTCAAAACTTGAAGATTGTCCTAGGGTAGCTAACACCTTTATTTTTTCACCAACTTTAGCCCCTGCACTTACAGAAAGCGATCTGTTTATTGGAGCGCTTATACTCTGGGGGTTCCAAGACTCATTGGTTAGTGCACTTCTTGTATTTAAATTTCTTGAATAAAACCCGGCAGTTATATTTTCGTTGTTTGCTGATACTTTAAAAGTATTGAAAACGCCATTGCTTACAACATTTGTATTTACAGAACCAGAAGCCCTTGCAGATAGTAGTTTACTTCCAAGCAATTTTTTTGTAGTAATATTTATATTACCAGAAGCCTGATCTGCAGACAAGCGTGCAGTTGTTGTTTTGCTTACATCAATACTTTCAATAAGTCTTGTTGTAAAAAGACCAAGATCCATATTCTTTTTTTCAATATCATCTGAAGCAATAGGCAATCCATTTAAAGTAGTATGAAGGTATCGGTCTCCTAGGCCCCTAACAAAGACATCTCCACTTGCTTCAGATTTTGAAATTCCAGAAATCTTAGTGGTAGCAGTTGCCGCATTAGAGATTCCTAATTTTGCCAACTCTACAGATCCAATACTTTCTTTTATAGTGGTAGCCTTCTTTTGCTCTAATAATAAAACAGTTTCTGTATCTCTTCTAAGACTTGTCTTTATAACAACTTCATCAAGAGCCGCAGCACTAGGGCTTAGTGTAACATCTAAAGTAGTGCTCTCATCAGCATTTATAACAATAGTTTTTTCTATGGTTTGATAGCCAATAAAACTATATTCTATAACATAGATACCAGCAATAAGATCATCTATTGAGTAAAGTCCATCAAAATTAGACGTAGTTCCTTTGCTGGAATTTTTTATAAGTACGTTAGCAAAAGGCAATGGCTCATTGTTCATTTGCTTGTCTGTCAATGCTCCATTTATAGAACCTCTTTGAGCAAATATTATAGAAGTAACCATACATAATAATAGGGTAATAAATTGTTTCATTAGTTGTTTTTAACGTTGGAACAAAGATGCACCGCTATTGTAAAGTTGGTGTTACCGAAATATTATGCTTCCATGATGGCTGCGTTATGTTAATGTTAAGAAGTCTGCGCTATGGTTATGGGGTTTGGTTTTGTAAAATGAGTATATTGCCCTCACCAAAACCTAGTGAGTTATGATGCAATGGGAACAGCTATTATCCCTAAGAAAACAAGGGGTTACCAATAAACGATTACGTATAGAAGAAGATCCAACCCGCTTGGGTTTTGAGGTAGATTATGACCGTATTATTTTTTCGCAAGCCTTTAGAAGCCTGCAAGATAAAACTCAGGTAATTCCATTATCACAAACCTCTTTTGTGCACACTAGATTGACCCACAGCCTTGAAGTTTCTGTGGTAGGTAGATCTTTAGGTCGTACCGCTGGAAAAGCCATTCTTGAAAAACACCCACAATTAGAAAGTACACACGGCTACCATTTTAATGACTTTGGTGCTATTGTGGCGGCAGCTTCTTTAGCCCATGATATTGGAAATCCTCCTTTTGGTCATAGTGGTGAAAAGGCGATAGGAGATTATTTTGCCAATGGAAATGGAAAACGTTTTAAAACAACACTTAGTGAAAAAGAGTATCAAGATCTTATAGATTTTGAAGGTAACGCCAATGGCTTTAAAATAGTTACTGAATCTAAAAATGGCGTTGATGGAGGCCTGCGTCTTACCTACGCAACCTTGGGCGCTTTCATGAAATACCCTAAAGAGTCTTTACCTAAAAAACCAACACTACATGTTGCAGACAAGAAATTTGGTGTGTTTCAATCAGAAATTTCTTTTTTTGAGCAGGTTGCTCAAGAAATAGGACTTACTGCCCGTGGAGAAAAAGGTGCTGTAAGTTATAACCGTCATCCACTTGCTTTTTTAGTAGAAGCAGCAGATGATATTTGTTATACCATTATAGATTTTGAAGACGGTATTAATTTAGGTCTCATTGAAGAAGAGTTTGCCTTAGAGTACCTCATTGCTCTAGTAAAGGACACCATAGACACCGAGAAGTATCATAAGTTAAGCAATGTTAAAGATAGATTGGCTTATTTGCGTTCCATGGCCATTGGGGTTCTTATCCAAGAGGCGGCACAAATATTTGTAGCCAATGAAGAAGCTATATTGAAGGGGACCTTTACAGAGGCCTTGCTTGATAAAAGTAAATATCAAGCTCAAATTAATGATATCATTAAAATTTCTATAACCAACGTGTATCAAAGTGAAGAGGTTATTGAAAAAGAAATAGCAGGCTACAAGATTTTATCTGTTTTACTAGACACCTTCACTACCGCGGTAGAGAATTATCATAAAGGCGGAGAGTTGCGGCATTATGACACACTTATTTTATCTCACTTTGACGCATCGATTAAACAGCCACAATCTGAGTACCAATATATAATGGCATGTTGTAATTATGTCTCTCGATTAACAGATGGAAATGCCTTGCAAATTTTCCAAAAAATCAATGGAAAAGTATAATTAGTTGTTTTAATGTTAAAAATGTTAATTATCCTAGTTATTACTATCTATATATTTATTTTTAATTTTTAATTTATTACTTATTCACTGCTATGAAAAGAAATTTAGTATTCCTGCTTTTGCTGACCTTTAGTTTTGCAGACGCTCAAAATCATTTAAATGCTATTCAAAACAACTTTAATACCACAAGTTCTCAAACAGGATTAACCCTGGATGATGTTAGTGATTTTGAGGTGAAGTCTTCAACATACTCTAAAAGTATGAGGATAGACAATGTATATGTGTCTCAACGGGTACAAGGTATTGAAGTGTTTAACTCGACCTCAGTTTTTGCTATAAAAAACGGTGTTGTTGTCTCTTCTAAGGTTGGGTTTATTACAAATAGTGCTCAAAAATTAAACACCACAACCCCAGCAATTAATGCTCAAAATGCAATTATTCAAGCAGCAATTGCTCTGGGTATATCTGCGCCAACTGGGCTAGAGTTAATAGAAACAAAAGGGCCGCATAGCGTTGTGTTCAATTCTGGTTCTATTTCATTACAGACGATACCTGTTTCATTGGTTTTTCAACCCATGGAAGATGACACCCTTCGCCTGGCTTGGGATTTAAGTATTTATTTAATTGATGCAAGCCATTATTATAGTGTAAGAATAGACGCACTAACAGGCGCTTTATTATCTACCAATGATTGGGTTACTAGTTGTGATTTTGGAACACCAGATCACAATCATTTTGAAAACAAAACGGCGCAAAAAAGTGTTTTATATCAGCAAGAAAATACCATCTCATTTAACGCCCAAGGGAGTGTTGCATACAGAGTATTTCCTGTTCCTTTTGAAAGTCCAAATCACGGTACAGATGTGTTGGTGATTAACCCAGCCAACGCCAATGCATCTCCTTTTGGATGGCATGATACAGATGGCGTTTCTGGACCAGAGTATACTATTACAAGAGGTAATAATGTAATTGCTAGAGACGATATAGACAACAACAACTCTGGAGGTACATCTCCAGATGGAGGCGTTTCATTGACCTTTGATTTTCCTTTTAATTTTGATGCTAATCCACAAGAGATGCTTCCAGCTGCAACAACCAACTTGTTTTACTGGAACAACATCATGCATGATGTTTATTACCAATATGGTTTTGACGAGGCTAGTGGTAACTTTCAAGAAAACAACTATGGCAATGGTGGAACTGAAACTGATTTTGTGGACGCACAAGCTCAGGATGGAGGCGGTACCAATAATGCTAATTTTTCATCACCACCAGATGGTAACAACCCAAGAATGCAGATGTATTTATGGAATAGCCCTCCAGGAAACGCACTAACAATTGATGGTTCTCTTGCAGGTGATTACCTTGGCTTACCTGCTGATTTTGGTAGCCCACTACCAGAAGAAACTCCCATTGTAGGGCAATTAGCTTTAACCCTTGATGATGACCAAGGAGCTTCTGAAGATCCTTATGATGCTTGTGATGATCTTTTAAATGGAGCAGACATAAACGGTAGTATTGCCGTAATAAGACGTGGAGAGTGTCAATTCGGGTTCAAGATATTAGCAGCACAAAACCTAGGAGCTATTGCTGTTATTATTGTTAACAATGTACCAGGAGCACCAATTACAATGGCTCCAGGTGAAGTAGGAGACCAAGTTACTATTTCTTCTATTATGATCTCTCAAACAAACGGTGATGCTATTATTGCTGCGCTTCTCGCTGGAGAGCAGATCGAAGGTTCTATATTAAATGCCTCTGCCTACCAACTAGACGGCGATGTAGATAATGGAATTATAGCCCATGAATATGGACATGGTATTTCTAATAGACTTACTGGAGGAAGATTTAACTCAGGTTGTTTAGGAAATGATGAGCAAATGGGCGAAGGATGGAGCGATTGGTTTGGGCTGATGCTTACATTGCAAGAGGGTGATCAAGCAAATGACGTTCGTGGAATAGGGACCTATGCTACTGGTCAACCTATAGACGGTGGCGGTATTAGAGAGGCTCCATACAGCACAGATTTTTCAATAAATAATTATACCTACCAAGACACAGGTGGAAATGTATCTGTTCCTCATGGGGTTGGCTTTGTATGGGCAACCATGCTATGGGAAATGACCTGGGATTTGATAGACCAATACGGTTTTGATTCAAACCTGTATACTGGTACGGGAGGAAACAATATTGCTATGCAACTTGTTTTAGACGGGCTAAAGCTACAACCTTGTAGCCCAGGGTTTGAATCTGGTAGAGACGCTATTTTAGAGGCAGATATGTTAGCAAATGGTGGTGCAAATCAATGTTTAATCTGGGCTGCTTTTGCTCGAAGAGGGTTAGGATTGTCTGCCTCACAAGGAAGCGCTAATAGTTTAAATGATCAAGTAGAGGCTTTTGATATTCCTCAAACACCAAATTGCCTATTAGCGACAACAGATAGAGCACTGCTGGGTAGTGGTATTATTTTATATCCAAACCCGGCAAAAACAATTGTAAACATCAATGCTCCTGGGGCAACTGGAGAGGCTATTGTTTCTGTTTTTGATATTAATGGTAGAGTAATTATGACCCAAACAGTGTCACTTAGCACTACTGCTAGCTTGCCTATAGACCAGATAACCTCTGGTGTGTATTTGGTGCAAATAGCCGGTGAGGGCTTTACTAATATTACAAAATTGATTATAGAATAAGATATTTATAATACTATAAAAAGGAGGCCTTTGTAAAGAGTGCCTTCTTTTTTATGCAATATGTTTAAGCAGAGTGTCTTTTATTTTCTCTACCGAAATACCTTGTAATTGTTGTAGTTGATCTATAGTGCCATGCTCTGGAAATTCGTCCCCAATACCCAATAAGATTACTTTATTATGGTATTTGCTGCTTGCTTTGTACTCTAATACAGCGCTTCCAAAGCCTCCAGAAATAACACCATCTTCAAGAGTAATGACGGTAGTGTAATGCTCAAAGATTTCAGCAAGTAGTTTTGTGTCTAAAGGTTTTATAAAACGCATGTCATATAACCCAACCTTATTTTTTTGTGTTTCAAAAGGCAATGCATCAATAGCATCTTTTGCATTTTGTGTCATAGCACCAATGCTAAGTACTGCAACACTAGTTCCTTTTTGCAGTTGTTGGCCAACCCCAATAGTTATTTTGTTGAATGGCTGTTGCCAATCAACAATAGTGGCTCGCCCTCTTGGGTACCTTATGGCTATAGGATGGTGAAGCCCTAGTTGCGCGGTGTATAAAATATTACGTAGCTCTATGGCATTGCTGGGTGCGGCAATAATTAGATTTGGGATGCACCTTAAAAACGAGATATCAAAAATGCCGTGGTGTGTTGGGCCATCTTCTCCTACCAGACCTGCTCTGTCTAGGCAGAAGATAACGGGGAGCTTTTGAAGACAAACATCATGTATTACCTGGTCATAGGCACGCTGTAAAAAAGTTGAGTAGATATTGCAAAACACATGCAAACCTTGGGTTGCCAGTCCAGCAGCTAATGTAACGGCGTGTTGCTCTGCAATACCTACGTCAAAGGCACGCTCTGGAAAGACTTCCATCATATATTTTAAAGAGCTACCCGTTGGCATAGCAGGAGTAATGCCTATAATTTTGTCATTCTTTCTAGCAAGTTCTACCAACGTATGCCCAAATACATCTTGAAACTTTGGAGCTAGCCCCAGGGTGTTTTTTTTTAATCGATCACCCGTTGAGGCATTAAATTTTCCAGGGGCATGGTAGGTAACTTGGTCTTCTTCTGCTTGCCGCAGTCCTTTGCCCTTTTTGGTAATAACATGTAGTATTTTGGGTCCTTTTTTCTGTATAAGGTTGTCAAAGGTTTCTAGCAATTCTGTGATATTGTGCCCATCTACAGGACCTGTATAGTCAAAATTTAAGGCTTCAAAAATATTGTCTGTATCTGGAGCACCATCTAGCGTTACTTTGGTAAAATATTGTTTTAATGCGCCTACACTTGGGTCAATGCCGATGGCATTATCATTAAGAATAACTAATAAATTTGTGTTGGTAACTCCTGCATGATTTAGGGCTTCAAAAGCCATACCACTTGCTATAGAGGCATCTCCCACGACGGCTATGTGTTGTCTTTTTGTGTCTGCTGCCAGCGAAGCTGCAATAGCCATTCCTAGGGTTGCCGAAATAGCAGTACTGCTGTGACCTGTTCCAAAAGCATCGTAGATGCTTTCTTCTCTTTTTGGAAACCCACTAATGCCGTCTAAGCGTCTGTTTGTTTCAAAAACATCTTTTCTTCCTGTGAGTATTTTATGTCCATAGGCTTGATGGCCCACATCCCAAACTAAGATATCATGGGGAGTGTTAAAGGCGTAGTGTATTGCAATGGTGAGTTCTACCACACCCAAACTAGCGCCTAGATGCCCTTCTTTTGCTGCAACAATAGGTATTATAAAATCTCTTAACTCTTGGGCTAATTGCGGCAATTGATCTTTAGAAAGAGTTCTAAGATCTTCAGGGAATGATATGAAATTTAAAAGCTTTTGTGACACACTACAAAGATACTAGAATTAATGCGTGGTGCATCGTCTGTTTTAACAGTGGTTTTAAATAATAGCGCTATATTTTCCCTAGTCCCTTTTTATTGATCTTCAGGTTCATTATAAGCTAAGGCAGTAAACTTTTTAGTTTATTAGGCCAAGAACAACTATTTTTAAACCTTATTCAAAACACCTTGATACAACCCTTTGACGATACTTACTTTATGAAACGTGCTTTGCAAGAAGCAGAGGCAGCCTATGATAAAGGAGAAGTGCCAATAGGGGCTGTGATTGTTGCTAACAATCAAATTATAGCAAGAGCACATAACCTCACTCAAACCCTTACCGACGTAACAGCACATGCAGAGATGCAGGCTATTACCGCTGCTGCTAATTTTTTGGGAGGAAAGTATCTACAGAAATGCACCTTATATGTAACTATAGAACCCTGCCAAATGTGTGCTGGCGCTTTATTTTGGAGTCAAATTTCAACGATAGTTTACGGGGCAAGAGATCAGCAAAGGGGCTACATTACAATGGGTACAAAACTGCATCCTAAGACAAAAATCAAAGGGGGTGTTCTTGCGCAAGAAGCTTCTAGCTTATTGAATCGATTTTTTGTTGAGAAGCGAAATTTGAATTAAAACGACAGACCACTTTGTCGTGTATTAGTGGCGGTAAAATGAAACTATACTTTTTTTTTGTTGGTGTGTTTCCGCATTTTTAAGATGTTTTCTTCATTAAGCATATACTCCTTTACATCTTTTCCTTTCCATCTGTAATACACAAAGATGGGCATCCAAATAAAAAATAATGTAGTTACACCCAAGCCAATGCATAGCTCTCCCGTGGCTATATCTTCTTGCCTAATATAAAAACCGTAGCTGGCTAAAAAAACAGCTAGGAAAAAGAAAATAAATAATACAATGCGCATGGTTGCTTTATGCTTGAATGTCTACTTTTAAATTTAGCTCAGTAAGCTGTGCTTGATCGAGTGGGGCTGGAGCGTCAATCATGACGTCACGGCCGCTATTGTTTTTAGGGAATGCAATAAAGTCACGTATGGTTTCTTGGCCACCTAAAATAGCTACCAATCTATCTAGACCAAAAGCAATACCACCGTGTGGTGGCGCTCCATACTCAAAGGCATCCATTAAAAATCCAAACTGTGCTTTGGCTTCTTGTTCGCTAAAGCCTAGGTGTCTTAACATGATGGCTTGTGTTTGCTTGTCGTGAATACGTATAGAACCACCACCAATTTCATTTCCATTTAATACCAGGTCATAGGCATTAGCTTTTACATCTGCGGGATGTGTATCTAATAACTCAAGTTGCCCAGGTTTTGGGGATGTAAAGGGGTGATGCATGGCATGATAGTTGCCAGTTTCTTCATCCAGCTCTAATAATGGAAAGTCTACCACCCATAAAGGAGCAAAAACACTTGCATTGCGAAGTCCTAATCGTTCTGCCAGCTCCATACGTAATGCACTTAATTGCGCACGTACTTTGTTGGTTTCTCCAGAGAGCACACAAATTAAATCTCCAGGACTTGCGCCTGTAGCCTCAGCCCATTTAGCAAAGTCTTCTTGGTCGTAAAATTTATCGACAGAAGATTTAAAGCTACCATCATCATTACAACGACAATATACCATACCAAGAGCGCCAACTTGAGGACGTTTTACCCAGTCTATTAATTTGTCTATTTCTTTTCGTGTAAAGCTATTTGCTCCCGGCACGGAAATACCAACCACTAATTCTGCAGTATTAAAAACCTTGAATTCTTTATGTTTTACAATATCATTTAATTCTCCAAACTTCATTCCAAAACGAATGTCTGGTTTGTCATTTCCATACAAGCGCATTGCATCATCATATTGCATTCTCGGGAACGCTCCAACTTCTACCCCGTTAATTTCTTTTAGTAAATGACGGGTTAATCCTTCAAACATAGTAAGAATGTCTTCTTGCTCAATAAAGGCCATTTCACAGTCTATTTGTGTGAACTCAGGCTGCCTATCTGCACGTAAATCTTCATCCCTAAAGCATTTTACAATTTGAAAGTATTTGTCTAAGCCACCCACCATAAGTAATTGCTTAAATGTCTGTGGTGATTGTGGTAGGGCATAAAATTGCCCCTGGTTCATTCTACTTGGCACTACAAAATCTCGAGCACCTTCTGGTGTAGATTTAATTAAATAGGGTGTTTCTACATCTACAAATCCTTCTGCAGATAAGTAATTGCGCACCGCCATTGATACTTTATGTCTAAATATTAAGTTTTCACGTACTGGATTTCTTCTTATATCCAAGTACCTGTATTTCATGCGCAAGTCTTCACCACCATCTGTTTTATCTTCAATAGTAAAAGGAGGTGTAAGTGAGGCGTTAAGGATGGTTACTTTAGAAACTAAAATTTCTATATCTCCCGTAGGGATATTTGGGTTCTTAGACTCTCGTTCAATTACAGTTCCTGAAATTTGAATAACAAACTCACGCCCTAGTTTTTGGGCTTGTTCCATCATGCCTTTTTCAGTGCGCTGAGCATCAAATATAAGTTGGGTAATGCCATAGCGATCGCGAAGATCTACCCAAACCATAAAACCTTTGTCACGTGTTTTTTGTACCCATCCTGCAAGGGTAACTTCCTGTCCTATATGTTCGGTGCGTAATTGACCGTTGGTGTGTGTTCTGTACATGCGTATGTGTATATTTTTGTGTTCTTTTCAGAAGTATGCAAATTTAAGAAGTTCTGCGATATTGACCCTGCTTTTAAAGTATTTATAGTGCTGCTTAAAATTTCAGAACTTAAAAACTTTCTTGCAGCATGTTTATTTTAGCATATTTCTAAATATTTTGTTAATTTTCTATTAAAACTTCATTACTTTTGAGTGAACAATAAACAAATAATAATATGAAACAAAAAAACACTACTTCTTACTGGGCAGTTATATTACTGCTTTTGCCTTGCTTTTTGTTTGCACAAACCACGATCACTGGTTCAGCAAAAACTACAGATGGCGCTGCTATTTCTTTTGCAAATGTCATTGAAAAAGGCACCACCAATGGAGCTGTAGCAGATATTGACGGAAACTTTGTGCTAACTGTAGAAACACTTCCTACCACATTAGTGGTTAGTTATGTTGGATATGGTAGCGAGCAAATGGAGGTTAACTCATCACGAGCAGACTTTCTTTTAACTCAAGGTGATGAATTAGATGCTGTTGTAATTGTAGGGAACAGATCTAAACCAAGATCGGTATTGACATCTGTTGTTCCTATAGACAATATACAAACAAGTGAATTAAAACTTACAGGTCAACCTACCTTAGATAAAATGCTAGCCTATAAGGTACCTTCTTTTAATTCTACAAATCAAACAGTTTCTGATGCCACTGCGCATTTTGATCCTGCAGATTTGAGAGGATTAGGACCAAGTAGAACATTGGTTTTGATAAATGGAAAAAGAAAGAATCAAAGTGCTTTGGTTTATATTAACGACACGCCCGGAAAAGGTGAAGTTGGTGTAGATTTAAAAAGTATTCCAGCTGCTGCCATAGAGCGTGTAGAAGTTTTAAGAGATGGAGCCTCTGCGCAATATGGTTCTGATGCCATTGCAGGAGTAATTAACATGGTTTTAAAAGAGGGGTATGAGTACAGCACTGTAAATCTTGACGGTGGTATAACAACCGAAGGTGATGGGTTTAATATTGGTGCCAATGTTAATACGGGTGTTAAAGTAGGAGACAAGGGTGGTTTTTTAAACGTAACAGCAGGGTACTATCACCAAGAAACTACTAATAGAGCTGGAGAGCCAGGAGATGATGTATTGTTTGGAGTAGCTGCCGACAACCCAGATTGGGGAGACTGGTTGGCTGCAAATCCAGATCTTGGTATGACCATTGGACAACCACAGATTGATAAATATGATGCATTCTATAATTTTGGTATGCCATTAAATGATGGTAAAATGAAATTTTACACCTTTGGAGGACTAACCTACAGAGAAGGAACTAGTTACGCATTGTACAGAACTCCTTACTGGGTGCCAGATCCATCGAACCTTCTACATGATGCAGGAACAGAATATCAAGGGTTCCAGCCTACCTTTGAGACTACAATTATGGACAACAACCACACTGTTGGTTTAGAATTCAAGGCCTTAGGATTTGACTTAGACCTTAGTGGTACTTACGGAAGAAACGGTGTAGACTATATGGTTAACAATAGTTTGAACCCAGCATTAGGCGCACAAAGCCCTACTAGTTTTGAAGTAGGAGGGTACACCTTTAGTAATACAATTTTGAACCTGGATGTGTCTAGAAACTTAAACGATAAGGTAAGTATTGCTTTTGGCGCAGAATACAAAGAAGATCTTTTTTCTTCTAAAGCTGGTCAAGAAGAATCTTATGTAGATGGAGGAGCACAATCTTTTCCAGGATTACAACCATCAAACGAAGTAAGCGAGTCTAGAAATAATCTAGGTGCTTATGGAAGTATCGATGTAGAGGCTTCAGATAGATTATTACTTACAGGAGCTGCACGTTATGAAAGCTTTAGTGATTTTGGAGATAACACATCTTGGAAACTAGGTGGACGTTATATCTTAGGTGACAATAAAGGTGCAATACGAGCTTCTTATGGAACAGGATTTAGAGCTCCATCATTACATCAAATTTATTTGAGTAATGTACAGACCTTAGTTTCTGGTGGTACTATTTCAAACCAAGGTACTTTTAATAATGTAGACCCTATTATTAGAGAAGGTCTAGAAGTTCCTCAGTTAACGGCAGAAACTTCCAAGAATATTTCGGCAGGAATTACCTACAAGGTGACGCCTCAGTTTTCTATTGCAATAGATGCATATCAAATTGAAGTAGCAGACCGTGTTGTGTTTTCTGGAGAGATTGGATTTGACGCAAACACCAGTGAAATAAATCCTGTAGAGCAAATCTTGTTAGATAATTCTATTACGAGTTTAAAAATATTTACCAATGCGGTAGATACTAAAACACAAGGGGTAGATGTTGTTGCTAATTATAGAAATATTGCAATAGGAAGCGGTACATTAAACGCAACCTTTGCGGCAAACTTTAACAAGACTGATATTACTAACGAAGATGTAGAACCACTCAAGCCTGGCTTACAAGTTGAAGCACCAGGTCTAATTGGAGAAAACGGGTATGATATTTTTAATCGTAAAGAACAATCTCGTATTGAGTCTTCAAGACCACAAACTAAAATGCTTCTTGGTTTAGATTACCAATTAGATAAATTTAATGTAGCGCTAAACAATACCTACTTTGGTGAGGTTACTTGGAAACATTCAAACAACGGTCTTAATGGCGCGCCATTAGGTCCTGACGGGTCTACCCTTCCAGTAGCTGATTCTAAATATGACCAAACATTTGGGGGTAAAATCATCACAGATTTAATTATAAGTTATGATGTCTCTAGTGCTATTAATGCTAGAATATCAATAAATAACCTGCTTAATGTGTATCCAGATGAGATAGACACTAAGGGTGATTTTGTGACAGACCTTGGAGGAAGATTTAAGTATCCTTGGGAAGTAAATCAATTTGGCTTTAATGGAACGATTGTAAGTGTAGGACTGCAATATAGATTTTAATTCTATTTAACTATATAAAAAAGGGATGCTTTGCCGGCATCCCTTTTTTTAGTTTAACCCTATAGAGCGTGAGGCAATAAAAGCATTTAAAACAGGGTTTTATAACTTACATACCCATATATTTACATAGTAATTTTGGATTATAGCGTACCGTAAGAACATTAATTAACCAATAGGAATGTTGGGCACGTAAGCCAAAATGATGCTTTTAGCTTCTTACACGTAGTTTACAATTATATAAAGTCGCCTATAATAACTATAGGCGACTTTCTCTATTATTAGATACTAGTATTTATTGGTTTGTGAAACCTATCCTCTTATGTTTTTTGTACTAGTTTAACAATCCTACAGAAATTTATTTTGCAGCTTCCTGATGGATGTCCTCGTTTATTGAGTTTGTATTTTTTTTCTATCTTCCATAAATTCTGAAACCTTCATTTTTAATCTGGTAGCTAGATAGAATAATATAGGCACAATAATTAATGTCAAGAACGTAGCAATGATTAAACCGTAAATAACGGTCCAAGCTAGAGGGCCCCAGAAAATGACATTATCACCTCCCATATAGACATTGGCGTCAAAGTCACTAAAGAGTGTAAAGAAGTTAATGTTTAATCCAATAGCAAGGGGTATCAATCCTAAAATAGTAGTAATTGCAGTTAAAATCACAGGGCGTAAACGGGCCTTTCCTGCCTGTATGATACTCTCTAATAAATCATCCTTACCTAGATATTCACTAGCGTCTAAATCGAGCGTATTTTTCTTTCTATCAATAAGAAGTTGCGCATAATCCAGTAGTACAACGCCATTATTAACTACAATACCTGCTAGTGAGATAATACCCATCATAGTCATTATAATGACAAATGGAGCTCCAGAAATCACAATCCCGCCAAAGACACCAATAAAGCTTAAAAAAATAGCAATCATGATAATAAATGGCTTTGAAATAGAATTGAATTGGAAAATTAAAATCAAGAAAATTAATCCCAATCCACTAAAGAAGGCACCCATTAAAAATGCTTGCTCTTTATTTTGCTTTTCTAATTGCCCCGTGTAATCAATTTTCACACTATCAGGAATACCTTTTATGTTGCGCATTTCATTTTTTACTTGTGCTACAGCAGCCCCCGCATCAGTATATCCGGGTGATAAAGCAGAATAAAGTGTTACAATTCGTTTGGTTTGTTTGTGCTTTATAGCACTAAACCCAGAATTGTTCTTTTGCGAGGCGACAGTAGATACTGGAATTTCACGTAACTGTCCTGTATTGGTTCTAAAGGTTATAGATTGGTTAAACAAAGCACTTGCGTTGTAACGACTTGCATCGTTAAAACGGATATAGATGTCATAATCCTCTCCATCTTCTTTATAGATGCCTGCTTTGGTTCCAAACAATGAATTACGCAACTGTTGCCCAATTTGTCCAGCATTGACTCCAAGGGCACCTGCTTTTTCTCTGTCAATGAGTACCTGCATTGCTGGCTTGTCTTTGTTTACATCAATTTTTAATTCATCTATAGCAGCAATATTTTTGGTGTTTAAATATGCGCGCATTTTTTCTGCCGCTGTAATAAGCTCATTGTAATTGTTACCAGAAAGCTCGATATTTACTGGAGCTCCTTGTGGTGGTCCATTCACATCTTTTTCTACAGAGATAATAATACCAGGATAAATGCCTTTTAAATCTTCTTGTACTTTTTTGCGCAGCACTTCACTGTCTTCTCCACGGCGGTATTTATACTCACGCATGGATGCAGTGATCTTTCCTTTATGTGGCATTTCTGCTGAAGATCCACCATCGGTTTGAGGGTTTCCGGCACCTTCTCCTACTTGAGAGACGGCACTTTCTACCAAGTAATTAAACGCACCGTCTGTATATTGCTCACTATTTATGGTGCTGTAAACACGCGCTTCAATCTCTTTGGTGATTGCATTTGTTTTTTCAATAGAAGTTCCTTGCGGGTATTCTAAATAGACAATAATTTGATTTGGGGTATTGTCTGGAAAAAATTCAATTTTTGTTCGCTGTTTAGAGACAGAGATGCCAAATGCTGCAAATGCTCCAAAAAGTAAAACAAAAGTAAATCCAATAATCAAATAAGGTCTAGCACCTTTAAAGGCTCTAGTAAGGCTTCGCTTATACCAGTTTTCTAATCTTGTAAGAACTTTGGTTTGAAATGTGTTGGCTAGCTTACGCAGTACTAATCTATACACCCACAACATAATAGCGGTGAAAACTATAAGGCTTCCAAGGCCATTGTAGGCTCCTCCAAAGGCCATTATAAAAGCTCCAATAGCTACCATAATTCCTGAAATAATTAAAATATTCCTTATTGGCATGTCTTTGTCTTCGGTGGTCATAAATTGAGAAACTAGTACCGAGTTAAAAAAGATCGCAACAAATAATGAAGAACCAAGAACTACCGAGAGTGTGATTGGGAAGTAAATCATAAATTGGCCCATGAGTCCTGGCCACAATCCTAAAGGTATAAAAGCAGCTACCGTGGTTGCTGTAGAAATAATAATAGGAAATGCAATTTCTCCAATTCCTTTTTTAGCGGCATCTATTCGGCTTAGGCCTTCTTCATCCATCAATCGATATACATTTTCTACGACCACAATACCGTTGTCAACCAACATACCTAGCCCCATAATCAATCCAAAAAGGATCATGGTATTTAATGTGTATCCCATCCATCCTAATATCATTAAAGACATAAACATAGACATAGGAATAGCAAAACCAACAAATAACGCATTTTTAAACCCGAGGAAAAACATCAAAACGGTCACCACTAATATAATTCCGAAAATGATATTATTAACCAAATCATCTACTTGCCCTATGGTTTTTGAAGACTGATCATTGGTAATATTGACTTGCAAGTTTGATGGAAATACATTGGCCTTCGTGTGTGAAACAATTCTTTCAATTTTTTCTGCAGCGTCTACCATGTTTTTTCCAGAACGTTTTTTAACATCTAGCATGACTACAGGGTTTCCATATTCTCTGGCATAGGTAGTTTTATCTTTTTCTTTAAAGCTTACAGTTGCAACATCCTTTAGGTACACAATGTTTCCCTTTTCTGATTTGACAACAAAACGCTCTAACTCTTTAGGGTCTTCAATTTCGCCTAAAATGCGAATGGTTCTTCGTTGACCACTGGCTTTAAAATTTCCTGCAGACATGGTGGTGTTTCCATTTGAGATAGCTCCTTGGATATCCATAAAGCTTACAGAGGAAGCCATCATTTTATAGATATCTACAGCAACCTCTACCTCTTTTTCTTGTGCACCCCTAATATTAACTTGTTTGATTTCTTCTAGGTTTTCTATTTCATCTTGAAGGTATTCTGCAAACTCTTTTAGTTTTGTTAAAGGGTAGTCTCCAGAGATATTAATGTTAAGAATAGGCATTTCTTCGCTTATACTCAACTCAAATATATTGGGTTCTACTTTGGCGCCATTAAAAGTGGGCCAATCTTCATTAGAGGTCTCGGTGTCTATTTCATCTTTTATTTTTTGCTTGGCTTTGTCTACAGATATACCTTCATCAAACTCAACGATGACCATAGAATAGTCTTCTTGAGATGTTGAGGTAATCTCTACTACATTACTTACTGTTTTAAGTTTATCTTCTAAGGGGTCTGTAATGAGTTTTTCGATATCTTCTGCTGTGTTTCCTGGATAGACAGAACTAATATATATTTTAGTTTCTCTAATTTCAGGAAAGTTTTCACGAGGCATATTGTTGTATGCACTTCCTCCCAAAAACAACACCAATAACATCGCCATATAGATGGTGGTTTTGTTATTAATAGCCCAAGATGAAAGTTTAAATTCTTTCTCGGTGTTTTTTTTCTGTTTAGCCATAATTGTTACAAATTAGTAGGTGATAATTTTTACAGACTGCCCATCTTCAACACTACGAGCTCCTTCTTTAATAATTTGGTCACCATTTTTTAAACCACTTAAAACTTCAATAATATCTCCCTGTTTTCTTCCTGTTTGGATAATAACACGACGGGTCACCGCTTTGTCTCCTGAAATCTGTTTTAGCAAATAAATATACTGTTCTCCCGCTGCATTTTCAGAGATGATACTTTGTGGTATTAAAATCGCTTCTTGGTTTGTGTAGTCGTTAACTTTTAAACGTGCTGTTAAGTTTGGTTTGATGTTTTTTTCTTTGTTTGGTACATTTATTTCTGCCTTAAACGTTCTGTTGTTTGGATTGATAAAACTTCCTGTCTGGCTTATTTTAGCAGCTATTGTTTTTCCTAATACAGGGAAGAATACTTCGACCTCTTTTCCTGCCACCACATTGGTGATATATGTTTCAGGAACATCTGCTTTAATGTACATGTTATTTAAGCTCACTATTCTAATTATAGGAGTTTGCCCCGGTGCAACAACATTTCCTTGTTCTGTAATAATGTCATCTATAGTTCCAGAAAAAGGGGCGCTAATGCGTGCTTTTGCTAATTGTTGTTTCATTGCCTCAACAGCTTTTACTTGAGCCTCATAGGCTGTCTTGGCTTGTAGGTATTGAATTTCACTACCAATGTTTTGATTCCATAAGCGTTTCTGTCTTTCAAAGGTGGTTTTGGCTAATTCTGTTTGTACTTGCATTTGGGCTAAAGACTGGCTCATTCCTCCATCATCTACACGTGCAAGTAGCGCTCCTTTTTTCACCTGTTGCCCTTTGGTTACATATATGTGGTCTAATACACCCCCCATTTCTGGAGTAATAACGATGTTTTGATCTGTCGCTACACTTCCTTGTATTTCAAGATAATGCTTAAATAAGGTGTCATTAGCAATAAAGTAGGTAATTAAAGGCATGTTTTTTTCTGGATTTAAATCTGCCAACACTTCATCCAGTTGTTTTATCCGAGCGTTTATTTCTTGTTGTTGAGCGACAACATTATCGCGTTTTTTTTGAATCGCTTCTATATTTCCTGAGACTATAATTTCAGCGATGGTTTGTTCTTTTTGGTTTCCACAAGCAGTAAGTAAAACTGTAATAAATAGTAGTGTGATTATTTTTTTCATGATTGTTTATGTAACTGTATTTAGCTTAGTATTTGTTTTTGATTTCCTGAATAGATATTTTTAATTTAGGAGTATTTAAAACCGTTTCCATTTCTGCCTTGGTTTTAATGATATCTAGCATAGCCGCAATATATTGTTGCTGTATGCCATATAATTGTGTTTGCGCTTGTCTTAAATCAAAACTGGTCGCCAACCCTTCTTTAAATTTTACTTGATTTTTATTTTCAATACTTTCTGCCAATGCCAAATTCTTTTTCGTGTTCTCATGACGCTCAATTGCAAATTGATAGTTGCTTCTAGCTGTTTTGTAATTTAATTTAACACGTTGGGTAGTTTCTTCAAGTTCAGTTTTAGATTGCTCTAGAGAGATTCTTGCTTTTTGGTTTCTGGCACTTCTTAATCCACTAGAGAAAACAGGAACATTTAAATTTATTCCAAAGGCAGAAGATTGATACCAGGATTGCTTACCATCAAAGAAATTGAATTGATTTCCAAAGCCTGCTGTACCATAATTAATAAAGCCATTAATAGATGGCATTCCTTTGCTTTGTTCTAGTTTTAATTCTATTCTACGTTGCTCAGTAATATTTCCTGCAATTTTATAGTCTAGGTTCTCTTCTATAGTAAAGGCTTTATCAAGTAATGCCAAAGAAATATTTTTTGCAGTTAGTTCTTTTAATGTGTTGTTTAGGCTTACTTTTTGGCTTACATCTATACCCAAAGTTAGGTTAAACAATTGTTTTGAGATACTCTGAGATCTTTTCGCATTGCTTAATTGTGTTTTTTCATTCAATAAAGTGATTTCTAATTGTTGAACGCTCTGTTCTTCGGTAAGGCCATTTTCAAAAATCTTTGTTACTTCAAAAAGGTTTTTCTCTAGATTTGATATATTTTTTTCAGTGATGGCAATAAGCTCTTGGGCTACTAAAACATTGCCGTAGGCATTGATGACCTGTTTTCTTACCTCAAGATTGGTTTTTTCGTTGACATTTTCATTGAAGGTAAGAAATGACTTCACCCCCTCTAAGGCAAACAAGTAGCTAACGTCAAAAAGAAGTTGGTTGAGAGTCACCGAGGCATTGACGCTTTGCTTTGTGCCAAAAATCACGGGGATATACCCCTCTGGTGGTGTTACTTGCCCATTAGCTTCTAGGTCAAAAAATTCTTCAACAGTATTGATAACACTTGTTGTATTATCAAAGGCTGCTGCAGGCAGCAATGAAACTTGTTGACTTATATTGTTTTGGTATGAGATATTTGCGCCTATTTGTGGCAACCTCATAGCGGTTGCTTCCCATTTTAACTTTAATGCTTTGGCGATTTCTCTTCTAGAATTAATAGTAGCATAACTACTATCAATAGCAAAAGAGATTGCCTCCTCTAAGCTAAAAGAATATACTTTTTCTTGGCCTAATCCTTGGAGGCTAATTAAGGAACATAGTATGATTATGTATTTTTTCATTAGTCTTGGTTTGATTGTATCAATTGGTTTAGTATTTTTCTTCCCTTTGGTGTAACAATGCCACGAAGATGGTATTCTAAGTACATTTCATATAGAGGTTCACCCTCAAACATAGTATAAGGGAATAGTATTTCGTCTTTAATTCCAGTGATTCCATTAAAATAGATACGCGCTACAAACTGGACCTCTATGTTTTTACGGTATAATTCTAGCTCTAAGCCTCTGTTGAGGTTTTTAACAACACATTGCTGCATAAAGCCAAATTGGCGTTGCTTAATGTTTGCGAAGATGGTAGGATAGTATTTTTGAAGCTGGTACCAGGGAGATGCTTTTTCTTTTTGCATGTACTCTAGTACACGCTTTTTAATTAAATATAGCTCTTCAATAGGATTTTGGTGAAGCTCGAAAATTTTATCTAAATCATTACACACATTCTCAAAAACATAATCTGTAACGACCGCAACAATGGTTTCTTTGTTATTGAAATGAGTGTAAATAGTTTTTTTTGAAATTCCCATTTGATGAGCAATATCATCCATAGTAACACTTTTGAAACCAAGTTTCATAAAGAGTTCTGCTGCTTTTAAGATGATATTATTTTTCATAAAGTGAAGGCGAAGATACGTTGGAAACTTTAGAAACATAAAAAGTTTCCGTAGTTTAATTTTTTTTTAACATTTTGTAACTAGTTTCGTGTTGTTAAGATCTTCTTTTAGAAAAGCTACTCATAAAAGATTGTGAACATCTAGTTGAAATACCAAGCTAATTCTTATTTTTGAATAAATTTTACAGTATGGATATTTCAAAATATAGTGATGCCTTAGTTGACCATTTAGAGCAAAAAGTTACGCTAAAAGAGCCTGCGTCATTGTATCAGCCAATAAAGTATATCCTAACCTTAGGAGGTAAGCGTTTACGCCCGGTACTCACCCTAATGAGCGCAGACTTTTTTGGCGGTGAATACAAAGAAGCACTAGACGCTTCTTTGGCCGTTGAGATGTTTCATAACTTTTCTTTGGTTCATGATGATATTATGGATAATGCCCCTTTGCGAAGAGGAAATAAAACGGTGCATGAGAAGTGGGATGTAAACACAGGTATATTATCTGGTGATGCAATGTTAATTTTGGCTTATCAGCTCTTTGAAACCTACACCCCTGAGGTATTTATGCAATTAGCTGTGCTATTTAGTAAAACTGCTCTAGAGGTTTGCGAAGGCCAGCAATATGATGTTGATTTTGAGACAAGAAATGACGTTACAATTCCAGAATACATTAAAATGATTGAGTTTAAAACAGCAGTTCTTATAGGGGCTTCCCTACAAATGGGTGCAATTATAGCCAATGCCTCCGAGTCTTGTAAAGAGAAGATATATGCTTTTGGAAAAAACTTAGGGATTGCTTTTCAATTACAAGACGATTATCTGGATGCTTTTGGAAACCCCTTAACTTTCGGGAAACAGGTAGGTGGAGATATAATGGCTAACAAAAAGACATTTCTATACCTAACGGCTTTGCGAAAAAGCACGGATGCTCAAGCAAAAACACTAACATCTTTATTTAGTACCTCGCCAAGTGACCCATTAAAAAAAGTTGCTGCTGTAAAAGAAATTTTTATTGAAACTGGAGCCGCAAAGGCTACCGAAAAAGAAATACTAAGGTACACAAATGCATCGATTTCTTTATTAGACGATATTAAGATTTCAAAGGCACATAAAGAAACATTAAAGAGCTTTGCAGATTTTTTGATGAATAGAAACGTTTAACATAACGTTGTTTAGAAATACACACGCATAAAAGGAGCCCAGGCACTTGGAGCGATATAAGCGCTAAAGTAATCGCTGGCTAACCCTAGGCCAATACCTCCCCCAAAACCCACGTGGTTCCAGAATTTTGAGGTGTCTTTCTTTGTGTTTTCTTGCGCCTATATCCAAGAAAAACAAGAAGAGAATACAACCACTGTAACGTAAAATTTGAATTGTATATTTTGGAGCAAGCTCATTGGTGATGATTTATGGATATAAGTGCCATAAATATACGGATTCCAAAGATGTAGTTTCGGGATTTGTTGTATTTTTGCCTAGTCTTCAAACTCCGCAGTATCCCAATTATGGATAAATATTCTTTTCTAAATGCAATTCATCCCGAGCAAATTTCGGAACTATATACCACGTACTTAAAATCTCCGGATATTGTAGAGCCAAGTTGGCGTGCTTTTTTTCAAGGATTTGATTTTGGTATTGAAAGTGGTTCTGTAGCCGAAGGTCTTGGTATTACTGGTGTAGAAGATGTTCCAGAAAATGTATTAAATGAGTTTAAGGTTATTAAACTTATAGATGGTTATAGAACGAGAGGACACTTGTTTACCAAAACAAACCCAGTACGAGAGCGAAGAAAATACAAGCCTACACTATCGATTAATAATTTTGGTTTGCAACAAACAGATCTGCAAACAGAGTTTGAGGCAGGCTCTATTTTGGGGCTTGGTAAAACTACCCTTGCTTTAATTGTAAGCCATTTAGATGCTATCTACTGTGATTCTATTGGAATTGAGTACATGTACATACGGAATCCTGAAGAAATTAAATGGATTCAAAACTGGCTTATTAACAATGACAATCATGCCAATTATTCTGGGCAAGAAAAAAAACAGATTCTAAAAAAATTAAATCAAGCACTGTCTTTTGAAACTTTTTTACACTCTAAATATGTAGGGCAAAAACGATTTTCTATTGAAGGGGTTGACGCACTTATTCCAGGTTTAGATACCTTAATAGAAAGAGGTGCAGAAAATGGTGTGGAGCAATTTGTTGTAGGAATGGCCCATAGGGGTCGCCTTAATGTATTGACCAATATTTTTGGGAAATCTCCAGAAGATATCTTTGGCGAGTTTGATAGTAAAGAATACGATGAAGCAGAGCTTTTTGATGGTGATGTAAAATATCACATGGGCTGGACAAGCTTTAGAAAAACAGACGGAGGCAAAAAAGTTCGCATGGACTTGGCGCCAAATCCATCTCACCTTGAAACTGTAAATGCAGTTGTTGGAGGTATTTCTAGAGCAAAAATAGACACAAAGCTTAATGGTGACGCTGCTAAAATATTACCTATTCTTATTCACGGAGATGCCGCTATAGCTGGACAAGGAGTTGTGTATGAGTTTATTCAAATGGCTCAGCTTGACGGTTATAAAACAGGAGGGACCATACATATAGTAGCTAATAATCAAGTTGGATTTACTACCAATTATCTTGATGCTCGTTCCTCAACCTACTGTACAGATATTGCTAAAGTCACTTTATCTCCAGTGCTTCATGTAAATGCAGATGATGTTGAGTCTGTGTGTCATGCCTTTAGCTTCGCATTAGATTTCAGGCTACAGTTTGGTCGTGATGTGTTTATAGATATTTTAGGATACAGAAAATATGGTCATAACGAGGGAGATGAGCCTCGTTTTACACAACCTAAACTATACAAAGCAATTTCAAAGCATCAAAACCCTAGAGATATATATGCAGAAAAATTACGTAAAGAAAATGTTATATCCTCAGGTCATGTAAAGCAGCTAGAGTTAGACTATAAAAATGATCTTGAAAATGATCTACAAGCATCACGAAAAAAAGACAAAACGGTCATTACTAAAATATTAGCAGATGATTGGGAAGGATATACCTTAGGGAGAAAAGATGATATTCTTGCACCTGTAGATACTACATTCCCGCTAACTAAACTTGATATTCTAGCTGAAGGGATAACAAAACTTCCTGTAGACAAAAAATTTATGCGCAAAATAGAGCGCATAATTGCAGATAGAAACAAACAATACACACAAAGTAACACACTAGACTGGGCCATGGGCGAGTTGTTGGCCTATGCTACTTTAATGCAAGAAGGGTTTGATGTTCGTATGTCTGGACAAGATGTAGAACGGGGTACTTTCTCTCACAGGCACGCTGTTATAAAAACAGAAGATGATGCAGAAGAAATAAACCTGCATAACATGCTTGATGTGTCTGGTAAAATGCATATTTACAATTCTCTTCTCTCTGAATATGCCGTTGTAGGATTTGACTATGGATACGCTATGGCAAGTCCAAAGACCTTAACGATTTGGGAAGCTCAATTTGGAGATTTCTCTAACGGTGCGCAAATTATGTTAGATCAATACATATCTGCCGCAGAGAGTAAGTGGAAAACTCAAAACGGTTTGGTGATGTTATTACCACATGGGTATGAGGCACAAGGGTCTGAACATTCAAGCGCACGCATGGAGCGCTATTTACAGTTATGTTCCCGTGATAATTTAATCATGGCAGATGTAACGACACCTGCAAACTTTTATCACTTGCTGCGTAGACAAATGAAATGGAACTTTAGAAAGCCATTGGTTGTCTTTACCCCAAAAAGTTTGTTGCGTCACCCATTAGTGGTTTCAACCAAAGAAGATCTAGCAACTGGAAGTTTTCAAGAGGTTATTGATGATACGCAGGTAGATAAAAACAAGGTAACCTCTTTGGTGTTTTGTACCGGTAAGTTTTACTATGATTTATTAGAGCGTAGAACCCAAGATAAAAGAGATGATGTAGCGATTGTTCGTATTGAACAATTATTTCCATTGCCAACAGCACAATTAGAGACTATAATTGCAGCGTATCCAGCAGTAAAAGAATATGTCTGGGCCCAAGAAGAGCCAAAAAACATGGGCGCTTGGGGATTCATGTTGATGAATTTTGAAAGTGTTAAATTACGTGTTGCATCAAGAAAAGTATATAGCTCACCTGCGGCAGGAAGTAGTACTCGTTCTAAGGCAAGGCATAAAAAAGTAATTGACAGTGTTTTTCAAACACTCAAAGAATAATATGTTTTGGAACTATTGTTCATGAATTTTTCTGAAATTTAAATATATTTAAATAGAATTAAGTACTAAAATTTTGGTGAGAGCCAAAACCATAAGAAACATACTATGTTAGAAATGAAAGTTCCTTCACCGGGAGAATCTATTACCGAAGTAGAAATAGCTGAATGGCTAGTTCAAGATGGTGATTATGTAGAGAAAGATCAAGCAATTGCAGAAGTAGATAGTGATAAAGCTACCTTAGAGCTTCCAGCAGAAGCAAGCGGAATCATTATATTAAAAGCAGAAGAAGGTGATGCTGTTGCTGTTGGTGCTGTGGTTTGTTTAATCGATACAGATGCCGCAAAACCAGAAGGAGCTGCTGTAAATGCAGATGTGTCTCAAACAAAAAAAGCAGAGCCAAGCCCAGCAAGTGTTGAAAAAACTACTGCTGTAAAAGAATCATACGCAACGGGAACTCCCTCTCCAGCTGCAAAAAAGATTTTAGACGAAAAAGGGATTGCAACAACCACTGTTGTTGGTTCTGGAAGAGATGGTCGCATCACAAAACATGATGCAGCAAATGCAGTACCTTCTATGGGATCACTTGGTACTAAAGTGCGTGGTGAACATAGAACAAAGCTTTCTATGCTGCGTAGAAAAGTAGCAGAGCGTTTGGTGGAAGCAAAAAACACAACAGCAATGTTAACGACCTTTAACGAGGTTGATATGGGGCCTATCTTTGCTCTTAGAAAACAGTACAAAGAAACCTTTAAAGCAAAACACGGTGTAGGTTTAGGATTTATGTCATTCTTTACACTAGCGATCGTTCGTGCCCTGGATTTATATCCTGCAGTAAACAGCATGATTGACGGCAAGGAAATGTTAACCTATGAATATAAAGATATTTCTATAGCTGTTTCTGGACCTAAAGGATTAATGGTGCCTGTCATACGAAATGCAGAGAACTTAAGTTTTAGAGGTGTTGAGGCAGAAGTGAAAAGATTGGCAATTCGTGCTCGTGATGGACAAATTACCATTGATGAAATGACAGGTGGAACATTTACCGTTTCAAACGGAGGTGTTTTTGGAAGCATGCTTTCAACACCGATTATCAACCCTCCACAATCTGGAATTCTAGGAATGCATAATATTGTGGAACGGCCAGTAGTTAAAAATGGAGCCATTGTAATTGCCCCTATTATGTTTGTAGCCTTGAGTTATGACCATCGTATTATTGACGGAAAAGAATCTGTAGGTTTCCTGGTAGCAGTTAAAGAAGCGCTAGAAAACCCAACAGAGTTATTAATGCACGGCGATGTTAAAAAAGCACTAGAGCTTTAATCTATAAAGACTCCTATAAAAAAAGGCTCATACAACGTATGAGCCTTTTTTTGGTATGTTTTTAAATATTGTTTATTTGAGATACATGCAATTACGCCCATAATCTATAACAGCGCCGTATCTCTTTAGATAGTCTGCCCCTAAAATACCATGAATAATCGTTGGGTCTACCTGAGAAATGGCTTTGTTTACGTGAGATAAATCCAACAATATAAACGAGATGTTTTTTGTAGTATGCTTTTGTAGCTCCAGCAGGTTACTACAAGCAAGTGCAGTTTTCATGTTTGATCCTCCAGCTCCAGCAGCAATACAATCACTCTCTTGTTTAATGAGGTTAAACAAATCAACGTGCTGAAGGCCAACGCAGCTTGAAGAAGCTCCCGTGTCTACAATAAAAACACCTTTTATTAAGTTAAGTTTTACTTGGCAAGCATAATGACCCGTAGACATCTTACGCAGTAAAATTCTATGAAAACCCTTAGCTTCTAGTAAATTTCTTAATTGCACACTTGTTTTTTAACAAATATAGCAAACAAAATAACTAGCTTTGTAATAATGTTAACAGATACACATACCCATTTATATAGCGAGGCCTTTGATGATGACAGAGCAGTGATGATACAAAGAGCTTTAGCAAAAGGAGTTTCACGCTTTTTTATACCCGCTATTGATGCAAGTTACGCCAACGCTATGTATGCCTTAGAGGCTGCTTATCCAGATGTTATGTATTTAATGATGGGCTTACACCCAACATCTGTAAAAGAAAATTACAAAGAAGAGTTGGCCTTTGTTGCAAAACAACTTGAAGAACGCTCTTTTGTGGCCATAGGAGAGATAGGCATAGATTTGTATTGGGACACAAGCACCTTAGCAATACAACAAGAGGCTTTTATATATCAAATTAGATTGGCCAAAAAATACAAATTACCCATTGTTATTCATTGCAGAGATGCCTTTGACGCTGTTTTTGAAGTATTAGAACAAGAAAAAGGAGATGATTTATTTGGGGTGTTTCATTGTTTTACGGGCACCTTAGAACAAGCAAACCAAGCCATAGGCTATAACATGAAACTTGGTATAGGAGGAGTTGTTACATTTAAAAACGGTAAAATTGATCAATTTTTAAATCAAATTGATTTAAAACATATTGTGCTGGAAACAGATGCTCCGTACCTTTCACCAGTTCCTCACAGAGGGAAGAGAAACGAAAGTGGCTACCTGTCTTTGATTGCCAATAAAGTAAGTACATTGTATCAAATTTCAGAAGCACAGGTGGCAGAAATAACAACAGCAAATGCCGAGGCAATTTTTAAGATCTAAAATCACTCTTTAATATGACCATGCACACTAGCACTATTTTATTAATCTACACCGGCGGTACCATTGGTATGATTAAGGACTCTGACACGGGAAGTCTTAAAAACTTTAATTTTGATGAATTACTCCAGTATATTCCAGAGTTAAATTTATTAGATTGTGATATAGACACTTATAGTTTTGAGGCACCTATTGATAGTTCAAATATGTGCCCTACTTATTGGCAACAACTGGTGACAATTATAGAAAAGCAGTATGACCGTTTTGATGGTTTTGTGATTTTGCATGGTAGTGATACGATGTCTTATAGTGCATCTGCCGTAAGCTTTATGTTAGAGAATTTAAATAAGCCAGTAATATTTACTGGATCACAACTACCCATAGGAGATTTACGTACAGATGCAAAAGAAAATTTAATTACCTCTATACAACTTGCGGCTTTAAAAGAAAATAATGTATCAATTATTAAAGAGGTAGGGTTGTATTTTGAATACAAATTATATAGAGCCAACCGTACGACAAAAATAAACGCCGAGCATTTTGAGGCCTTTGCATCTTTAAATTATCCCGCACTGGTACAAAGTGGTGTCAACCTTTCTGTAAATTATAACGCTTTGTTGGTGCCGCAGAACAAACCCTTGCTAGTTCATAAAGCTTTGGAGTCAAGAATTTTATTGATAAAAATGTTTCCAGGTATTACAAGAGAAACCGTAGAACATCTCCTCTCTCTTAGTACAATAAAAGGACTTGTGCTTGAAACCTATGGTAGTGGAAATTTAACGACTGAACCTTGGTTTATTGCAGCATTACAAAAAGTTATTGATACCGGTACTCCTGTAGTTAATGTAACACAGTGCTCTGGGGGTAGTGTGGTTATGGGGCATTATCAAACTAGTGTAGCATTAAAAAAGATGGGAGTAATTAGCGGGAAAGATATTACAACAGAAGCTGCTTTAGCAAAATTAATGTATTTGTTAGCACGTAAAGACGTGCAGCAAGATTTTAAAACAATCTACGAGACTTCATTGCGAGGTGAAATGAGTTAATTTTTTAAGTAGAATAACACCTACTGAAATATAAAAAATTGTTTCTTTGTAAAGGATAAAAAATAGAGAGGTGGCCGAGTGGCTTAAGGCGCACGCTTGGAAAGCGTGTATACGGTAACGTATCGAGGGTTCGAATCCCTTCCTCTCTGCAAAACCAACCTCCAACCACCGTAAAATGTTTTTTAAAAATGGCACTTTCTTTATAAAGCCTAATTAAGACACTTGGTTGTTTTGTTTGAATGGCCCATCCGTATCTGTTACAAGCTTTTTAAACACCTATATATATAGGCCCTGGGTTGTTGCCTTTCACTCCTTTATAATGCTTTGATAGTGTTTACAAAAAAGAGAAACCTTAAAAAAGGCATTAGTATTGATTATTGGTACAGAAATTGATGCGGTGTAGAGAGAATATTTATCATAGTATTTCACTAAATAGTTAGTAACTAGAGGGTATGAGCCTCTCTGTCCTACTAAAAAGTATAAATTGTAATAGCAACCCGAATATTCTTGTTTTTTACACAATTATTTTTATATCTTTAAAACCGAAATCTAACCGAAAATTAAAATTAAACTTTAAGTCTATAGCAATGAAAAAATTATTTTCTATTATGGCAATTGCCGCACTTGTTTTTGCGGGATCATTAACAGCAAATGCTGCAGCGCCAACAACTTCAACATCATTAGTAGCAGCAGCTACGGTAACCTCTGTGCAAGCTGATACTGCAGAAGATGATGTAGATAACAGAACATGGCACCAGAAATTAAAAGAACGTTTCATACAAGGTGGTCCTGGTTTTATGGGAATCGTACTTGTGTGTTTAATATTAGGTCTTGCTATGGCAATTGAAAGAATTATATTCTTAAATCTTTCAACAACTAACACCCAAAAATTAGCAGAAAGTGTAGAAGATGCACTTAAGAGTGGTGGTCTAGATGCAGCTAAAGAAGTTTGTAGAAATACAAAAGGTCCTGTTGCTTCTATATACTATCAAGGTTTAGAGCGTGCAGACGAAAGTATCGAAGCTGCAGAAAAAGCAGTAGTAGCTTACGGGGGTGTACAGATGGGGCAATTAGAGAAAAATGTTTCTTGGGTTTCATTATTTATCGCCTTAGCTCCAATGCTTGGTTTTATGGGTACAGTAATTGGAATGATTACAGCCTTTGATAAAATTGAAGCAGCTGGAGACATGAACCCTTCACTAGTAGCAGGTGGTATTAAAGTAGCCCTGTTAACAACTGTATTTGGTTTGGTTGTAGCGATTATTCTTCAAATCTTTTATAATTACATTATTGCAAAAATTGACAGTATTGTAAACTCTATGGAAGATGCATCAATTACGTTAATTGATATGTTGATTGACTACAAAAACAAAAAATAATCTATAAAAGAACCAAACAATGGGTTTACATAAAATTTTTAAAATAGTAGCGTTAGTTCTTGGTGTGGCTGGTGTTCTTCTTTGGGGAGCGTTAGTTGCAAAAGGAGATGAAGCTGTCATAGCTAGTGGGGGAGAAGGCCTAGATCTTTTTCTTTATGTAGCATATTTAACCTTTGCAATAGTTTTAGTTATTGTTGTATTGTTCGTCATTAAAGGAATTGCAGATGGAGACATTAAAAAGACGTTAATGTCTTTAGGTGCCTTTTTGCTCATTTTTGTTATTGCTTATGTAATGGCGGATGGGGTAGAGTCCTTTACTAAGGATGGAGAACTTGTAACAGCTCAAACCTCAAGATACATAGGAACGGGTCTTTACGCTTTTTACATCTTGGCTTTTGTAGCAGTTATAGCAATGGCATTTAGTGGTGTAAAAAAATTAACAACACGATAATATGGGAAGAAGAGCAACACCAGAGGTGAATGCTGGTTCTATGGCAGATATTGCATTTCTATTGCTTATCTTTTTTCTTGTAACAACTACAATAGAAAAAGATAAAGGAATTGCACGTCAATTACCGCCAAGGCAAGACGAGCAACCTCCAATAGATATTAAAGAAAAGAACATTTTTGTTGTTACCGTGAATAAGGAAAATCAAATCCTAGCCGATAACGACCTAATGAATATCGAAGATATTAGAGAAGCAGCTATTACTTTTTTAGATAATGGCGGTGATGGATCTTGTGCCTATTGTAAAGGAAAAAGAGATCTAGCTTCTTCAGATAATCCAGATAAAGCTATTATCACAGTAAAAAGTGATAGAGAAACTTCTTATAAGACCTATATTCAGATTCAAAATGAATTAGTGGCTGCGTATAATTTCTTAAGAGATAGAGAGTCACAACGGTTGTTTGGCTTCAAATTCACTAAAGTTAAAAGCGCTATCGCAACAGGTGATTATAAAGGGAATGAAGAAAAAGCACAAGTGAAGTTAAAACAAATTCAAGCGCTATTTCCGATGAAATTATCTGAAGCAGAAGCAAAAAAGTCTCAATAATATAAAACAGTATATATGTCTAAGTTTAATAAGAAAAAAGGCGGTGAATTGCCTGCAGT
>CESE01027106.1_pt1 | contig 53355 bp, 42 predicted proteins | sample 350271 | NCBI WGS metagenome assembly CESE01 (sample SAMEA2621536, study PRJEB7988) | marine metagenome | isolation source: saline water (ENVO:00002010), including | reverse complement strand
TTTGCGCGGTCTATTTTGGCTATTATTTGTCGGTTATGAACTGGACTTCGGGAGGAGGAGATACTTACACGCATTTCCTATTTGCTAAATATGCCTTTCAACATCCCGAAAATTTTGTGAACCATTGGGGAAAACCTTTCTTCACATTGTTGGCTGCACCATTTGCACAGTTGGGTTTAAAAGGAGTAGAAGCAATGAACATCGGTTGCGGAATTCTTGCGGGAATTTTTGCTGCATTGACGGCCAGAAGTTTGGGTTATAAGTTTAATTTTTTGGCTGTTGTTTTTACCGTTTTCGCTCCGGTTATGTACAACGGAATCTTCAGTTCATTGACAGAACCTATCGCAGCATTAGTGCTAATTTCTGGCGTGTATTTTTATTCAATTAAAAGATTTGATTTGGGAAGTTTAATATTCTCTTTTTTAATACTTTGCAGAACTGAAATATTTATATTTTACCCGTTGTTTGTGTTGTTTTTATGGTGGTCAAAATCACTAAAATCAGCTCCTTATTTAGCTGTGGGATTTGTTTTATACAGTTTTTTGGGCTGGCCTTTTTATGATGATCTATTTTGGATCATAACCAAACAACCTTACAATCCTAGTTCGTCTGCATATGGAAGTGGAGACTTTTGGCATTATGCCGATTCCTACGATCAAGTTATTCATCAGTTATTGAGCCTTTTGTTGCTCATTAGTCTCATTCGTTTTCCTTTTGATCTATTTTTAAAACGTAAACAGATTACAGATACACTAAAGTTGGAACTATTGGTATTAAGCTTGATTGTCAGTTTCTTTTTTGCGCATTCTTTTGTTTGGTGGCTCGGCGCCGGTGCATCTGCTGGCTTAGTAAGAGTAATGATGGTTATCGTTCCGTTAATTAGTTTGTTTGCGCTAAAAGCATTGCAGTGGGACAGGATTTTCGAAAAAAAGTGGGTCCAAGCATTAGTTTCGATTGCTTGTATTGCTATTATGGTTGGTGTGGCAGAACATAAATACAATTTTCCAGTCAATGAAGATTTAGAAATCCGTACCATACGAAAACTAGATAAAGCAGCTTTAGATAAAGAAAGAGCAGGAAACGACTTGTTCTATTATCATCCGTTTGCAGCAATACAACTAGACGCAAACCCTAAGGATACATTCGAAAAACGTTTCTATTTTAATGGAGAATTTAAAAGTATTTCTGATGTAAAAAAAGGCGACATATACCTGTGGGACAGTCACTTTGCAGTAAATGAAGGCGGTGTCAGTTTAGCTTTAATTGATACTCTTGGTTTTCAGTTAATTCAAGAACACGAAACCATATTAGAAGAGTATTCCTTCCAAGTCAAGGCTTTTAGGAAATTGTGATAAATCAACAATCAACATCATCCTTCATAAATAGCTCCAGAAGTAGGCGTTTCTTTCAGTTCCAATTTCTTCAACATTGATAATGCTGGTTTAATCTGATTCCAAATCCATACCACCAAAACCTCAGAAGTAGGGTTTTCGAGTCCTTTGATGTCGTTGAGGTAATTATGATCCATTTGGTTTAAAACGGGCTTCATTGCCGCTTTAACTTCGCTAAAATCCATAACCCAGCCCAGCTTTTCGTCCAAATCGCCTTCGAGATAAACCGTTAAATGATAGGTATGTCCGTGCAAATTTTTGCATTTATGTCCTTCAGGAACATTTGGCAATTGGTGCGCCGAATCAAAAGTAAATTGCTTGTAAATCAACATAATACGATCAGGTTATTATTAAGGAATCCATTTTATGTTGGTGAAATCTGGTTTTCTTTTTTCTAGGAATGCATTGCGTCCTTCTTTAGCTTCATCAGTCATGTAGGCTAAGCGAGTAGCTTCTCCAGCAAAAACTTGTTGTCCAACCATACCGTCGTCGGTAAGATTAAAAGCAAATTTGAGCATCTTTATTGAAGTAGGCGATTTTTCTAAAATCTCTTGTGCCCAGTTATAGGCTTCTTCTTCGAGCTTTTCGTGAGGAATAACAGCGTTAACCATTCCCATGTCAAAAGCTTCTCGAGCACTGTAGTTTCTGCCTAAAAAGAAGATTTCTCTTGCTCGTTTCTGACCAACCATTTTTGCTAAGTAAGCAGATCCATAACCGCCGTCGAAGCTGGTAACATCAGCATCGGTTTGTTTGAAAATAGCGTGTTCTTCACTGGCTAAGGTCAAGTCGCAAACAGTATGCAAACTATGACCACCACCAACAGCCCAACCTGGAACGACAGCGATAACCACTTTTGGCATAAAACGAATCAAACGTTGAACCTCCAAAATATTCAATCTTGGCATTCCATCATCATCAACGTAACCCTGATGTCCACGTGCGTTTTGATCGCCTCCACTGCAAAAAGAATAGATACCGTCTTTCGTAGAAGGCCCCTCAGCAGATAGCAAGACAACGCCAATATTTACATCTTCACGAGCGTCAAGAAGTGCTTTGTATAATTCACCAACCGTTTTTGGGCGAAATGCATTACGAACATTAGGACGATTAAAGGCAATTCGAGCAACAGAACCACTTTTTCGATACGTGATATCCTCAAATTCCGTTACGGTTTTCCAATCTGCTTTAGACATAGTTTTTCTTAAAGTGCTGCTAAAATTGAATTCAATGTTGAGCTAGGGCGCATAATACTGTCAGTAAGTTCCGTACTTGGTAAATAGTAGCCACCAATGTCGACTGCTTTTCCTTGAACAGCATTTAATTCGGAAACAATAGTATCCTCATTATCAGATAATTGCTTCGCAATTGAACTGAATTGTTGTTGAAGCTCACTATCTGCTGTTTGCGCAACAAGCGCCTCAGCCCAATACATAGCTAAGTAAAAGTGACTTCCTCTGTTGTCTAACTCACCAGCTTTTCGACTCGGAGACTTATCGGTATCCAGAAACTTATCAGTTGCCGCGTCCAATGTTTCAGAAAGAATTTTAGCTTTCGGATTATTGTAAGTTGTACTTAAATGCTCTAGAGATACGGCTAATGCTAAAAACTCTCCAAGAGAATCCCAGCGTAAATGGTTTTCATTTACCAATTGCTCTACATGTTTTGGAGCAGAGCCGCCAGCACCAGTTTCAAACAATCCGCCGCCATTCATCAACGGAACGATAGACAACATTTTTGCACTGGTTCCTAATTCCAAAATAGGGAATAGGTCTGTCAAATAATCTCTTAATACGTTTCCAGTAACGGAAATTGTTTCTTTTCCCTCTTTTACTCTTTTAAGCGTGTACAAAGTCGCCTCTATAGGATTCATGATTTGTATATCTAAGCCCTCCGTATCGTGATTTTTTAAGTAAGTATTGACTTTAGCAATCACGTTAACATCATGCGCTCGGTTACTGTCTAACCAGAAAATTGCTGGAGCACCAGTTGCTCTAGCTCTGTTTACCGCCAACTTTACCCAGTCCTGTATAGGAGCGTCCTTTACTTGACACATTCTCCATATATCTCCAGGCTCCACTTGTTGTTCTAATAATACAACTCCATTTTGGTCAATAATCTTAAGGGCTCCACCTTTTTCTTTCTGAAAAGTTTTATCGTGTGACCCATATTCTTCCGCTTTTTGAGCCATTAGTCCAACATTAGAAACCGTTCCCATAGTAGAAGGATCAAATGCACCATTTTCTTTGCAGAAATCTATTGTTGCCTGATAAATACCTGCATAACTTCGATCTGGAATCAATGCTTTCGTATCGTGCAATTTATTGTCCCAACCCCACATTTTGCCTGAACTACGGATAGCAGCTGGCATAGAAGCATCAATTATAACATCACTTGGCACGTGTAAATTTGTAATTCCTTTATCTGAATTAACCATAGCCAAATTCGGCTGCGCATCATAACAAGCTTGAATGTCCTTTTCAATTTCTATTCGTTGATTAGCTGGTAGAGTTGCAATTTTTGATAAAACATCACCAAATCCACTTTTAGTATCAACACCTAATTCGTTGAATAACTCGTTATGTTTTGCAAACAAGGTTTTAAAAAACACCTGTACTACGTGACTAAAAATGATTGGATCAGAAACCTTCATCATAGTTGCCTTGAGGTGAACCGACAATAAAACATCTTGTTCCTTTGCACTGGCAATTTCAGTTTCTATATAAGAGTTGAGGGCTTTTGCGTTCATTACAGAACAATCGATAATCTCTCCTTCTAGTAGTGCAGTTTCTGCTTTTAACACTTTTATAAAGCCGTTACTTGCATGCAATTCAACTGAAACATTTCCATCCGAAGTTATTGTTAGTGATTTTTCAGATCCATAAAAATCGCCATTAGTCATGCTTGCAACATGTGTCTTTGATTCTTTGTTCCAAGCTCCCATTGAATGTGGGTGTTTTTTCGCATAATTCTTTACTGCTTTCGGAGCTCTTCTATCCGAATTTCCCTCACGTAAAACAGGATTTACAGCACTACCTTTTATCTTGTTGTAGCGTGACTTTATTTCCTTTTCCGAATCATTAGAAGGGTCTGAAGGATAATCAGGTAGATTAAAACCTTTAGTTTGTAGTTCTGCTATTGCCGCTTCTAACTGAGGTGCAGAAGCGCTAATATTGGGAAGCTTGATGATGTTTGCTTCTGCTTTTTTGACCAGTTGCCCTAGTTCTGCTAAATCATCATCCGTTTTTTGTGCGTCAGACATTACCTCTGGGAATGCAGAAATAATTCTTGCAGCTAATGAAATGTCTCTAGTTTCAACTTCAACTCCTGCAGCACTAGTAAAGGACTGCACAATTGGTAAGAATGAATAGGTCGCTAGCGCTGGTGCTTCGTCTGTTTTGGTATAAATTATTTTTGCCGACATGATATTAAAGAGTATCTGAGATTGCTGTTAAAATTCTTTCGTAATTCGTTTCATAAAAAGCATAATAAATACTGTCTGTTCTGAAAGTTTTGCAAATGTACAAATCACTAATGAGTAATGCGAACAGGAATTATTTTAAATAAGACATGATAAAGGACCTTCGAATAGGTTGTTGCCAATTGAGAATTTTACTAAGATTAATTCATGAAATAAAGCTAATCGGTGCTCATTAGTTTTATTGCGAATTCTTATAAAATTAGCTGGAATAAATACATTAAATGATAGGTGTCGCCTCTATATCTCGACCCAAATTGTAAATTTGAATGCTTATGAAAGCGGAATACAAACTTCAAATAGAAAGATCAAAATCAAACCGTAAAAAGGTCAAGGTTAAGCTGGATAGTTTAAAAACAAAAGCTTCAGAAGCGGTGGATAATCACATTCATCAATTACACGATAGAGCCTTCGAGAACATTGATTGTTTGCAATGTGCTAATTGCTGTAAAACCACTAGTCCAATTTTTGAGCAAGCAGATATTGATCGTATTTCTAAAAGTATAAAATTACCTGTGGGGAAATTTATCACCAGCTATTTACAAATGGATGAAGATGGTGATTTTGTTTTGCAATCAGCACCTTGTGCGTTTTTGAATACCGATAACACCTGCAAGATTTATGATGTTCGACCAAAGGCGTGTGCCGAATACCCACATACGAATAGAAAGAAAATGAAAGAGATTTTGGATATTACTTTTGAAAATGCCATGGTCTGCCCTGCGGTGAGCTTTATAACTGACCGAATTAAGTTGGATTAATGTCCTTCTGAAGGAATTTTATTTTACTAATTGTTAGTGGTTTAGTAATAAAACCTTCTACTAATCCATGTTTTTCTGACCGGTTTATATCATCAGGACTAACCGAAGAGGTAAGCATAAATATTCTAGGTTTAAAATCATTGTAATCCTGCGATAATAAATCTAGAAATTCCCAACCACCCATCAAAGGCATATTGATATCAAGAAAAATTACTTCAGGGAAACTAGCGTTTGAACTTAAAAACTTTTCATTTGCTTCATGGCCATTTGTTGCAACCATTAAGTTTTTTGTTAGATTGGTTCTACCAATCAACTTGGTATTAATCAAGTTTTGAATAGGATCATCGTCAATTAGAAGTATGCTCGAGTACATTGTATGTTTGTGAGATTCTACACGAATATACAACGCTTGAGAAACATAAAAGTTGATAAATTTAAAAACTACTTTTTCAGTTTAAATTCTACTTTTGCAGCGCTATTGGTTCTCAACTTGGAATTCACCAAGAAGAGTGAAAAGGGAATTCGGTGTAACTCCGATACTGTTCCCGCAGCTGTAAGGTTCTATAAAGGCTTTTGTCTACAGTCACTTCCGAGAAAAGGAGGGAAGATGCAAAAGTGAACCGAGTCAGAAGACCTGCCACCGGCTATTGTGCAAGGAAGTTCCGGGATAGGATAACCTTCTAACTGTATTATTCATATAAAATGAAGAAGAGAATTATTGGATCATTCCTAACCTTAGGATTGATATGTGCTATTTCAATAGCAAAAGGACAAACAGTTTCAAATTTTGAAAACGTTTTGACTGGTGGAGATTCCACTTGGAACGGTTCAGATTTAAGCAGTGGAGTAGTAAACGGAGCAGGTTTCTTCCTTAACGATCATAATCCTAGATGGGGGAGTTGGAGTGGTTTTTCAATATCTAAAACCACAGATACCGTTACTGGAGGTTGGGCAAATCAGTATTCATCAATTTCTGGAAATGGAGCAAACAACTCAGCTGCATATGCGGTTTCCTACAGCAATTCAACTGTTATGTTTACACATTCTGCCGGTGGAGATTCTATTGAAGGATTGAGTATTAACAATTCAACCTACGCATACAGAAACATGCAAACAGGAGATGCATTCACAAAGAAATTTGGAGGAACGACGGGCAACGACCCTGATTTCCTTACAGTTACTTTTTTTGGTTATGGTGCTGATTACGAGCTGACTGATAGTGTTGTTTTCTACTTGGCAGACTTTAGGGATGCGAATAATGCCAATGATTATTTGGTAAAAGATTGGACATGGGTAGACCTGTCTTCTTTAGGCCGTATCCGATATTTAGATATGGAGTTTAACTCTTCTGATGTAGGTCAATTTGGGATTAATACACCTACTTACGCTTGTATCGATAGCCTAGTTTATAAAAACTCTTCAACTTTATTTCAACCTTTAGCCTCAGAGCTTGATTATCAAGTTGGTTATAATTCTGCAGTTGCTAATTATAATGTTACTAAACACAGTTTAAATCCTGGTAATACAGTTGCTGCTTTAACTGCAACACTTGTTGATCAGCCTAGTAATGGAAAGGCGGTTTTGATAAATGATTCATTGATCTCTTACAAACCAACTGCTAGTTTTAATGGATACGATACTGTTTGGTTTTCGATTTGTAATCAGGGAAACATCTGTGATACAAGTTGGATTGAATTTTTGGTTAATGATGCTCCAATTGCTGCTAACGATACTTTTACTAGAGGTGGAGACGGGGTGCTTGAATTGGATATCTTGGCTAACGATTGGGATGAGCAAATCGCTAACTTAAGAGTCAGTTTATTGGATACTACAAAAAATGGCAATGTATCTATAGTTGCCAATAAACTAGAATACATAGCGGATACCGATTTTGAAGGTTTAGATACTTGTAGTTACCTCATTTGCGATCTTTATGGGTATTGTGATACTGGCTATGTGTATATGAAGATTCAGAATGTAGTAGGTGTCTCTGAGATTTCTATTCGTTCAATTTCATTTTATCCTAATCCAACTAACGGTATTGTTAGAATTAGTGGGTTATCTGATGAAATTAGTGCTGTCAAGGTTATCAATATTCGTGGAGAAGCCATCGAAATTCCTTTGAATACTAAAAATGAAGTAGATTTATCAGACGCTAGCAGTGGTGTTTATTTTATGACTGTAACAACGTCGAACAAAACGATAACCAAGCGCATTATTAAACTGTGAAGTTATTAATAGCATTTTTTGGACTTTTTTGCTCCGTAGGACTTTCCTACGGGCAAGGTCCTTATGCTCCTAATTCAGAAACAGCAGGCACTGATGCTTTGCACTATACTAATAACAAGTTCATATCGTGGGCTTCAGATATTAAGGTAATTCGCGGATATCAGGATATAGCAAACAAGTTTCTTGGTACAGTCAACTTTGGCGAACCTATAAATGCTGTTGGAATGAGTAACAAAAGTGTTGTCAGTCTTGGTGATAGTGGTGTGGCTACTGTTTATTTTGAAGGGTATGTTTTAAATAAATCAGGTCCGGATTTCGCTGTTTTTGAAAACAGCTTTAATCATGAGTTTTTGGAATTGGCTTTTGTTGAAGTTAGTAAGGATGGAACAAATTTTATACGTTTCCCAGCTTCTAGTGAAACCAGTTCAGTTACTCAGGTCGGTTCCTTTGATTTGTTAGATGCTACCAATATTGACAATTTAGCGGGCAAATACAAAGTCCAATATGGAACGCCATTTGATTTAGACGATATTGGCATGGATTCCATACGTTATATCCGGATTGTGGATGTTGTGGGAAGTATCGATTCTACAATTGGTTCAAAAGACGCTAAAGGTCGAATGATAAATGATCCATATCCAACCGATTTTCAAAACAATGGATTTTATACTGGAGGCTTTGATTTAGAGTCTGTTGGTTTGATTAATTACGAAGGTGAGATCTTCCTGGGAACTAATGAATTATCGGTACAAAAATCGAGAGTAAAAGTATATCCAAATCCTGCGATTTCTGCTTTAACGATTACAGTTGAAAAACAATCTGAAATTCAAATTCACGATATAAGTGGAAAATTGTGGTTTTCTCAGAGTATTAACTTCGGGTCTAATAACTTAGAATTAAGTGATTTGCCTCGAGGTTTGTATTCAATTTCTGTCCTAAACGAAGAGGAACATTTTGTTTCAAAATTGGTATTGCAATAGCCTAAGCAAGGCAACACTTTGTATTGGTCTGCTTTTCGGCAGCCAAGTAGGTCTATTTGCACAAAACGATACCGTTATATCTTCCAGCCTGAATGAATTCGAAGTGTTGGGTCAGATTAAACCTGATCCGGTATTTAAGAATTTGGTATTGGATACCAGTTTGATTGAGGCAATGCCAGCCTTTTCAATTGATCAAATTTTGAAATATCAAACCAATTTGTACGTCCGAGATTATGGTTCTGGAGCATTGAGTTCGGTATCTTTTCGCGGCTATAGTTCGCGACATACTGCAGTTTTTTGGGAAGATATGCCAGTTAGCAGTAGTATGAACAAAACGTTCGACGGCGGATTGTTTCCTACGTTCATGACCGAAGAAGTCTCTATTCAGTATGGTGCTGCTGGAATGATAAATGGGTCTGGTGGATTGGGTGGAACCTTGAAATTCAATGCTAATCCAGATTTTAAAAAAGATGAAGTCTTGAAGTTTGAGCAATCAATTTCAACTGTAAACAATGCTTCAACGGGAATAATGTATCGTCGTTCCAATGATAAGTTTGTGACCTCGACTCATTTTACCGCACAATATGGGGCCAATGAATTCTCTTATCAGAACCCCAGTGGGCAAGAGGTGTTGAAACAACGAATGTTTGGTGCAGGAAATCAAATTATATCAGGGCAGCAGAAATTCGCGTGGAAATTGAAGAAAAATGGTGTCTTAAAATGGAATTCCTTTCTGCAGTTAGGAGAACGTCGATTGCCGCACTCGACATATCAGAAACTAGTTACTGAGACGCAAAAAGACAAAACACTCTTGTCGAATCTGAATTATTCTAAACAATTTGGAACAACTCAGCTAAAGGCCGTTGCTGGGTTTAAAGCCAGTGAATTACAATACCAGAATGATGCAATAGGTATAAATGATATAGGATCAGAACGGAATGCTTTTGCTCAATTTAGAGTGAAGTATTGGTTGTTTCAAAATCTGAAAATGGAAAATGCAGTGTTGTACAATCACTCTTTTGCAAATCACCCTGAGTATAATGGTTGGCAACAGCAAATAGACTTGCAGCACATTCAGCAAGCATCCTACGAGTGTAAGCAATGGCTGTTTCATGGGCTAATCAAAACACAAGTAATCGACGATAATTTTCTTCCTGTATTGCCTTCTTTGGGAGCGAGATGGAAGTCTGAGAAATCGTGGTTGGTAGTTAAAGGAAACGGAGCCTATCACGCTATGGCTCCTTCTTTAAATGATCTGTATTGGAGTGTGGGTGGGAATCCGGACTTAAAGTCAGAGAAGGGTTGGACGAGTGAGTTTAGTCTGAGTTCGGAAAGAGATACGGGTTTCAATTATAGTATTACAGGTTTTTTAAGCAGTATAGAAAATCGTATTTTGTGGCAGCCGCAGTTGAGTGGAGTATGGATTGCTAGTAACGTATCGAGTGTTACAAATACTGGAATCGAATCATCAATCTCCTATAAAAAGCTACTGTGGAATGCGGTTAAAAGTAACGTTATTTTGAATTACAGCTATAATTCTGCTTTAGATAGTGCCGGGAATCAATTGGCCTATATTCCATCGCAAAGAGTGTCAATGCAAGGTCTGTTGGAATGGCGAAATATTGGAATTACTTATGGCCATCGCTTTACCGAAAAACGCTTTTTGAATAACTTTAATACCGCCTATTTACCTTCGTTTTTTAATGCAACTGCAGGAGTGAACTACACCTTGGATACTGGTAAAGAAGGGCGTTTGGTTTTGGGTTGTCAGGTGGATAATTTATACAACGAACCTTATCAAGAAGTTGCAAATCGACCGATGCCAAATCGTTACTTTATTTTTAACGTAAAATTCATTAAATCATGAGGTTGTGTGTTTTACTTACAGTGACACTTGTGGTTTTTTCCTGCAAGAAAGACAAACCTTTTGATCCTCAATACTTAGTGGAAGAGGTTACTGAGGTTGATACTAATGCAACCCATATATTTATTATCAATGAAGGGAATTTTACCTTTTCAAATGCATCGGTCACAGACTACGTAATTGAAACAGCAACAACCCGTCAAACTGCCTTCCAGCAGTCCAATGTAAATGCCTTGGGAGATGTCGCTCAATCGTTGTTGATTCATAAAAAAACAGGATATCTTTTTGTCAATAATTCCAATGAGGTTGTAAAAGTATCCTTGCCAAGTATAAAAGTTCAAACTAGAGCGGCCATTCAAAGCCCGAGGTACGGTCTCATTACTTCGAATGGGGAGTTGTGGGTAACCTCACTCAACAAAAAAGACGTTTTCGTTTTGGATACATCGGACTTAAAAATCACGAAAACATTAGAAGCCTCTGATTGGTTGGAGGAGTTGGTGGAAGTCGATAATCATGTATTCGCTTGTAACGTCAATGAAAATACAGTGGATGTCTACTCACTCGAAGGAAACAAGATACAATCAATAGCAGTAGGAAAGCAGCCACAGAGTATCGTTCTAGATAGTGACGGAATGCTTTGGGTATTGTGTGATGGTGGTTTTAATCCTAGGGATAGAGAAAAATCTCGACTGCTTAGAATCGATCCAATTTCATTTTCAATAACTTTTAATTATGAGTTTGAGGATATTGAACATTCGCCTACACGTCTGAATTACAATGTAACTAACCAAAGACTTTACTTTATCAACCGAGCGGTTTATTCAATTGCTGTTGATTTGAGTGAAACAATCCCAAGTGAAATATTCAAACAGGAGGGGGCTAATTTCTATGGGTTAGGTATAGATGCTCAATCTGGAAATGTTATAGTTACGGACGCCAAGGATTACAGCAAGAAAGGGATAGCTTATGTTTTAGATCCTTCAGGTCGATTATTGTACGACTTTGAAACGGGAGTTATTCCGCAGGATGTTGTGGTTTATAAATAGAAGTCTGTGTTTTGTACTTGTAATGAATAAATATTCAATCACAGTCTTATTTATTAACTTCAACCTGAATTTATTTCAGGTTCTCCTTAACTAGGAACGCAGGTAGAGATGCTGAAACGAGTTCAGCATGACACCAGATAATTAAGGTTGTGCTGCTTTTAACAATCGTCATCCTAAATTCATTTCAGGTCTTCCTTAACGTGGAAGCCGTTAATAGATAATGAATATAGCATCACTCACTACAATAAGAAAAGAGTAGAATTCTTACTGATAAATGACCCTTTGGTTAAACATTCCAAAACGTCAATTTTGATACTTAAATCAAGTTATCACTTTCCTTACTTTTGGATTCTCAAAAATCTATAACTATGAAGGAAGTGTATATCGTATCAGCCGTAAGAACTCCAATCGGAAGTTTTATGGGAAGTTTATCTACCGTTCCTGCTCCAAAACTAGGAGCTGCAGCTATCAAAGGCGCACTGGAAAAGAGTGGAATTGATCCTAAGATTATCGATGAGGTAATAATGGGTAACGTAATGTCTGCCAATCTGGGCCAAGCTCCTGCGCGTCAAGCTGCAATGTTTGCTGGATTGGATCAAGACGTTCCTTGTACTACGGTAAATAAAGTTTGTGCTTCAGGAATGAAGGCAATTGCAATGGCTGCTCAAAGCATTAAAGCTGGTGATAACGAAGTTGTTGTTGCAGGTGGCATGGAAAATATGAGTTCAGTTCCTCATTACATGCAAGCTAGAAACGGCGTTAAATTGGGTAATATCAATATGATTGACGGAATGGTTAAAGATGGCCTTACCGACGTTTATAACGATACGCACATGGGCGTTTGTGCTGATATGTGCGCTAAGGAATACGGATTCTCTAGAGAAGATCAAGACAACTTTGCAATTGACTCTTACAAAAAGTCTGCTGCTGCTTGGGAAGCTGGAAAATTTAACGACGAAATTGTACCTGTGGAAGTTCCACAAAGAAGAGGTGATGCAGTTATCGTAAATAAAGACGAAGAGTATGCTAACGTAAGAATGGATAAGATTCCAGCTTTACGTCCTGCATTCCAAAAAGAAGGAACAGTTACAGCAGCAAATGCTTCAACATTGAATGACGGTGCTTCTGCATTGGTTTTAGCAAGCGGCGAAGCAGTTAAAAAATACGGTTTGACTCCTTTGGCAAAAGTTACTTCTTATGCTGATGCGGCACAGGCTCCAGAATGGTTTACAACGGCTCCTTCTAAAGCAATTCCAATTGCCTTAGGAAAAGTGGGTTTATCTACTGCTGATGTTGATTACTGGGAATTGAACGAAGCGTTCTCTGTAGTTGGTTTAGCGAATACTAAAGAGTTGGGATTAGATCCTGCTAAGGTTGACGTTAACGGTGGTGCTGTTTCATTGGGTCACCCACTTGGAAATTCTGGTTCTAGAATCATTGTAACCTTGATTAACGTGTTGAAACAAAACAACGGGAAATACGGTGGTGCAGGTATTTGTAACGGAGGCGGTGGTGCTTCTGCTATGATTATCGAGAACGTATAGAAATACAAAACATATTGAATTGAAAAAGCCTCGAGGAATCGGGGCTTTTTTTTTGTAATTGATTTTGTGCCTCATTAAATTTAAGGGTCATTAATAGTCAATTTTTAAATTGACTATTCTAAAGAAGGATTTGGATCTTATTAGCGTCAAAACGACTATAAACATTCTGTTTACAATAAATAAATCCGAATATGAAATTATTTTACTCAATTCCAATCTTATGTTTTTTATTAAGTAGTTCTAACCTTGAAGCTCAAGATTTACCCTTAGAATTCAATTATTCATCAGACGGTCATAAACTCATAGTTGGAAATACGGTGACTACCGGTTTTTATGATGAATCCGAAATTGATACCATCTTTCTTCAATTTTCTCAAACTAATTATTGGACCTTACTGGAACAGAATTATGAGGATAAAATCGAAATACCTGCAACTCTAACTCATAATGGAGTTGTTTACGATAGTGTGGGAGTTCGATTTAAGGGGAATACGTCCTACAAAAGATTAAGAAATTCAGATAAAACGTCTTTTGCAATATCAATGGACAGCTATATTGGAGGGCAAGATCTCGAAGGATATGAGTCTTTAAATTTAAGCAATGCCTTTCAAGATGAAACGGCAATGCGTGAGGTGCTTTATTTGAATGGAATAAGGAAGCACATTGCCGCTGCAAAGGGTAATTATGTTCAGTTGTTTTTAAATGGTCAAAATTGGGGAGTTTACCCTAATATCCAAGCACTCAACAAAGAACATGTGGGAGAATGGTTTTTAAATAATGATGCAACACGCTGGAGGTGCGAGGAAACTGTTGGAGCCGCAGGTAACCCTAGATTTAATGTTGGTTTTTCTTCATTAAATTACTTAGGCGATGCTGCTTCTGACTATACAGACCATTATACGCTTAAGAGTGCAGACAAAGCTGACCCTTGGTTGGATTTAGCCGTTGCATGCAGTCTAATTGATAAAACCACTTCATCAGCTGGAGTTAAAGCTCTCATAGAAAAATTTGATTTAGATCAAACCCTATGGTTTCTGGCTTCAGAAATAATTTTTACCGATGATGACGGATATGTCTTTAAAGGGGGAATGGATTACTATGCATATTTTGATTTAGCCACAAATAGGTTGTTGCCAATCGAGTATGATGGCAATTCATGTATGGCTGCGAATAAAGCTACTACATGGTCTCCGTTTTACAAAGAAACTGATGCCAATTTTGTTTTAATGAATAAATTAATGAAAGTTCCTGAGATTCGTCAACGGTATCTAGCTCATTTTAGAACCATGTTGAATACTGCTTTTGATACTACTAATTTGTTATTAAAAATAGATGAATATTCAGCATTAATGAGTCAGCGATATGCCAATGATCCAAAGGCAATGTCGACTGCTCAGCAGCACAATGCTGAAATTGCAAACTTGAAACAGTTTGTTCGAGATCGAAGTAATTATTTGTGGTCGAATGCAGAAGTGATGCAGCAAAGTATTGAAATTTCTAATGTATCTCATTTTGTAAACAATGTAGAGTGGGCTGATCCAGAGAATAGTGAGCAGGCAACAGTGGTTGCTACTGTTTCGGCGCCCAATCAGGTTTCTGCAATGAATTTAAATTACAGTACTGGCTTAGCCGGTCATTTTACCACCTTAACGATGTATGATGATGGTATTCATGGTGATGGTACTGCTTCTGATGGCCAGTATGGGGCTTTTATCCCTGCTCAAATCGGTGGCCAATTTGTTCGATACTACATAGAATCTATTTCTAACAATGCGTCAAACAGCAGGTCTTATCTGCCGGCTGGGGCAGAGCATGAAGTTTTCATTTACCAAGTTAAAGCTGGAGCTAAAGTTGAAAGTGACGTTGTAATCAATGAAATAATGGCTTCTAATAAAGTCTCATTTCCAGATCAAGATAATGAATACGATGATTGGATTGAGTTGTACAATAATGGATCTTCTTCAGTTGATATTTCTGGATATTTTTTATCGGATAAAAGTGTTGAAATTTTACAATGGCAGTTTCCTCAGGGAACAGTCATAGATGCTGGCGATTATTTAATTGTCTGGTGCGATAACGACCTAGATCAAAAAGGACTGCATGCTAATTTTAAATTGTCTGCTTCTGGTGAAACAGTTTATCTAAATACGGATAAGGGAAATGTTGCAGATTTTGTGAATTATAGCGAGTATAAATCTGAATACTCATACTCTAGAGTACCAAATGGGACGGGAAATTTTGAATGGCAACATCCGACATTTGAAGAGTCTAACGAAACGCCTTTGACTGTTAATGATTTGCTCCAGTCTGAGGGAGTGTTTAGTGTTTTTCCTAATCCCACAAATTCAGTGTTTTCAGTTGTTGTGAGCCAGTCTTTAGAAAATGAAATATTAAAGGTTTTTAATATTGAAGGAAAGCTAATGGCAGAAGAGTTGGTTTCGGGTCAAAAATTAGAAATCAATGTATCTGATTGGGAAACTGGTATATATATCATTAGACTAAGCAATGGCCAAGCAAAGCGTCTTGTTGTAAATCCTTGATAAAGTTATTCTAGTTTGTGTTATCGGCTATAGCGATTTGATCCTGCTAAGGTTGGTCTTAATGGAGGTGCAGGTATTTGTAACGGAGGCGGTGGTGCTTCTGCTATGATTATTGAGAACGTGTAGTATTACAAAACATATTGAATTTGAAAAAGCCTCGAGGAATCGGGGCTTTTTGTTTTTGCGGCGAAGCCTTCATAACCTTTCGCTGTTTCACCGTGTTACCGTCAAACTGAATTTATTTCAGCATCTCTCAATATTTGCTCCCACTGAGATGCTTAAACCTAATCGAAAGTTGGGACGGCTAAGTTCACAATGCCCCATGCTGAACCTATCAAAAGCTAGCTTATTCAGGTTATTTGAAACCAAAATATTAAATTTACCCTTACTTTGTTACATTATTTTAATAAATTTACCCTTACTTTGTTACATTAAATACGAAATTTTACCCTTACTTTGTTACAAATAAGATTCATATCAGATATAAAAGACACATAACAAAACACTTGCACCAGTGGAAAAATGACAAGGAAAGAAAGCCGTTGTTGCTTCGCGGTGCTCGACAGGTTGGTAAAACTACCTTAGTAACAGAATTTGCCAAAGAATTCAAACACAGCATTCAGCTTAACCTAGAGCGCAAATCGGATCTTGAATACTTCCAACAATTCGACGATGCAAAGACAATAGTTGAGGCCTTGTTTTTGAGTAAAAATATAGCTGCTAAAGAGAAGGGGAATACACTGTTGTTTATTGATGAAATTCAAGAATCGCCTGAAGCAATTGCACTGTTGCGCTATTTTTATGAAGACATTCCCGAATTGCATGTCATTGCAGCAGGTTCGCTATTGGAGCATGTAATGAAAAAGGTGAAAAGCTTTCCAGTAGGGAGAGTTCAATACTTATACGTTCATCCTTTAAATTTTGAAGAGTATTTGATGGCCAAAAACCACGCGGCTGCTTTGGAACAATTCAACAAGATACCACTGCAAGCTTTTGCGCAGCAAACTTTAAAAGATCTTTTTCATGAGTACGCTATTGTAGGAGGAATGCCAGAAGTCGTTCATACTTATTTGAAATCTTCGGCGCTCTCTGATTTACCTAAAGTATACGAGAGCATTTGGGCAACTTACAAAGACGATGTAGAGAAGTATGCTAGTAATAAGACTGATGCGCGAGTTATCAAACACATCATGAATAGTGCGCATTTGAATTTGGATCAACGGATAAAATTCCAAAATTTCGGGAATTCAAATTATAAATCGCGTGAAGTAGGAGAGGCCATGCGCAACCTTCATGATGCTCGAATTATACAGCTCATTTATCCAACTACGGCTGTTGAAGTCCCAAGTCAACCCGATATTAAGAAATCGCCCAGGCTACAATTCTTGGACACGGGTTTGGTGAATTACGAGTTAAGAATTCAGGGCGAAATGCTTGCGCTTGATGATTTAAGTGCTGCTTACAAAGGCGCAATTATTCCTCATTTAATCACTCAGGAACTCATTTCCTTGAACACGATTAATTATCAACTGCCCAATTTTTGGGTTCGAGAAAAGGCTCAAGCTTCAGCCGAAGTCGATTTGGTAGTGCAGCATGTAGACAAAATAATTCCGATTGAAATAAAATCTGGAAAAGAAGGAAAACTGAAGTCCTTGCATCAATTTGTAGAACGCACAAACCATCCCTTTGCGGTTAGAATGTATGCAGGCGAATTTTGCGTTGAACAACACCAAACGCCACAAGGTAAAAAGCCCTACTTATTAATGAATTTACCTTACTATTTGGGAATTAAATTGCACGAGTATTTGGAGTTATTTGTTGAGAATTATCAGTTGGAAAAATCGAGTTAGAATATCTTTTATTTGATAAAACTTATTTTAATCTTTAAACAGAATATGACAAGAATGCGAAGGGCATTTTGGTATTCAAATCCAGACCGTCATACTGAATTTAATTCAGCATCCTTCCATACTATTCCAACTGAGATATTGAAATATATTCAGCATAATCTGTGAGAAAAAGGAGAGTATCGTATTCTAACAATACAAGTTAGCTGTACGTTTTTCCATGCATTGTTTCTACCGAATTACCAATTTTCTGGTTTCCGTTCGTTCACCAGCACTCAACTCGACGAAATACAAACCGCTAGCCAGTTCCTCGGTATTAACCGAAGTGATTTGATCGGTCAGTAATTGTGTAAGAACCTCTTTACCCGAACAATGGAAAACCTTAATTGAAACTGTTTCTTGTCGTCCAATATTTATTTGAATTTCGCCACTAGCTGGGTTAGGGTAGATCTGAACATTGGTCAATTGAACAAATTCAGCTAAGGAAACCGGTTCTTTTTCTTCTTCCTTAAAGGTGAAATCTACCACTTCAAAATCATCGAAGTAGAATCCATCACTTTGCACGCCAGCATCAGAAGTTAGCTCAAAACGAATTTTTATTTTTCGACCTATGTATTGATCAAGATCGATTTCCTTTTTTGTCCAATGTTCGTGATTGGTGTAAGTTGCCAAAGTGTTCCAGTTTGTTCCATTTGTAGAAACTTGAAAATGAACATTATCAAAGGACTCAAAGGATCGTTTGGTATTAAAAGTAGCATATGGTTTGGTCGCATTCGTTAAATCAACATCGTTTTTGAGGTTGATTACTTCGTTGCTTGATTTAGAGTAGTTACCATATCTAGAGTCGCTAAATGCAAACTTTCCGCTTTGACTCTCTATAAAAGTGGTGTCCCATGAAGAAGCACTCCAATTGGTCATTCCTTGTTCTCCATTATCTGTAAATAGGGTTGTTGTTTCTCCTATTCGAATCGATTTTTCCTTTATCGAAGTCTCAAATCCATCTTCTGTAACACTAACACTTAACGATAATAAGTCACCAGATTTTGCATTAGGATTCACCAAAAAACTAAACTCATGAGTTGCAAAACTACGAGGTCCAATTTTCGCCTCATTTTGTACATCAACTATCGGAGTAACATTAGTAGAAGTTGAAGTCATTTCTATAGACACATTGGTTGCCTCTAATTCTAAACCTCGATTTTTTATTCGCGTTCTTATTTTGAGCGTATCTCCAGGTTTTACTCCACCTGAGTTCAGAACAACAAATTCATACAGTTTGGGAGCAGAACCTGAAACATGAGAAATATATTTCATTGCGCCTAAAAAATTCTGAACGGTAGAGCAATATTCTGATTGAGGAGGCCAAAAGCTACTTCCAATTTCAGGCGTTAAGGTATAAATGCCGTCATCATGCATAAAATGTCGGGTAGTGCCGCAAGATGTATAATTGAGCATTTCGAAAGTTGTCCCAAATCCATCGAAGGTATTATTGATAAATTCGGAAGAGAATTCAGCATACGATTCGTAATCTTCATTTGGTAACTTGCAACCTGGAGCAATCAGGAATTTCTGACCATAGCTGTGGCAAGAAAAGGCAATGCTTGGCTTGATTTTCTTTACATAATCTCGTACCGCCTGCGTTTCTGGTTCAGAAAAGGCACTTGTACCATGGTAACTGTTTGATGCAGGATTTGAACTTGCTCCAATACTGTTGCCAAATGAACTGCTGTAATTCCTATTCAAATCAACACCATAAGATGCGCTATTACGTCGTCTGTTTTTCCGCCACAACCCACCGCCATTGGGGTCAATTATTTCGTTATAGACATATCCATCAGGATTTACTACAGGAATAAAATGTATTTCTCTATGATCGACCAAGTAAGTTGCCTCAGCATCAGTTCCGTAGTTTTCTAATAACCACCACATGTAGTAAAGCAATGCTTCCATGGACATAGGTTCTCTGGCGTGGTGCAAGGCATCAAAATAGGTAGTTCCTTCAGTTGCACTTTCGTCTAAGGTTGGGTTGTCTGATATTTTAACAGCATATATGGCTCTGTTATCAATGCTGTTTCCAACGGAATCTTTTGCAGAAATAAGAGCAGGGTAGAGCAGTTTCATGGAATCCAGTTGATCGATAACTTCTTGGAAAGTATGGTAATGCCCCATGCTACCGTATTTCAAATTGTCTAGTCCGCAAATGCCTCCAGCTCTTGATCCAGAGGTGTTGTTTTGACTGTTTTTTACAAATTCAGCTCGTACATCGTCCACTATGATTTTGTACGAAATATTATGTGCTGACAGTTTGTCGATATCCGCAGTACTTAAGGTTGCATCAATGCTGTTCTTTTCGTTTTTAGAATAATGGTCAATGTCAATTCCCGATTGAATGAGTTTGTCCATAGTTTCTTCTCCACTCAAATAGATACGGACCTCGGAATGTACCTCACTTTGGGCTATAAGCAGGGAAGAGGACAGCAGAAGAGAGAGGAGTAGATTAATTGTAATTTTCATAGAGGGATCTTAAACTTCTAAAATTAGCTGAATTATATAAGAATGAAAAGACATTCCTTAACAATCGCTTAAACAGTTGATTATTGGTGTGTTTTGTAAAAACAGCATTTTCCAATTGATTTTATCTGCTTTTCAGCCTGTCGGTTATTATCAAACAAATAACAGGACCAAGGCCAGAGCCATTCCTCCAAGCATAAAGTACATACCTTTTTTAAAGATAGAGCTACTTGGTATGTACATCCAAAAAGCTGAGATCACAAAGAAGAGCAAAGAGAGTCCAAATAAGATGTTAAAGAAGAAGAGTGGCTGTCCAGATTTGGCTTTGTGAAAATGAGTCAGCTTGTCTAAAATAAAAGGGAGTGACTTAACTGTATAATCTGCTACACCAGTCTGTTTATTATAAATACCATCCTTAAAATAAATACTGTTGTTGTCTTCCTTTTCAATTTTTAGTCGCCGTATCTTAAGCAATTTACCCAGTTCTTTAGCAGGAGCATTGGGTGTTAGTTGTTTGGATATTAGTTTTTCTTGTTTAAAGGTATCCGAATCGCGAAAAATAAGCACGATACCACTGATGGCGTAAATAGCCATTATTCCGCTTAAAGTAAAACCCAAATAGCGATGGATTACTCGCATTTTTTGAGGTGATTTATTTACCATTAAAGAAAATTAATTGTGCTTTTGAACGGCAAATTTAGGACTTTCAACTCGTCAAATGGTGCGCTCATAATCTGAAGCCAAATTTAATAGGACTCTCTCATTTTACAGCTAAATGGCATTACTCTTTGCTCACTTTATTTTCAGTTTTTTTTGGCGAGAAAATGGGTTTTCCCTGTAAAGCTTGAACGAGCGAAAGCGCTGCCAATATGCCGTACAATAACGAAACGATAAGTGTGGCTTTTGTGTTTTTAAAAACGTAATAAGACAGAAAGGGTAACACTTGCAGTGCATGCATTCCAATAAAGTGAGATACCCGCAAGTCGCCTACTGTTTTACTCCAACCCACAATAAACCAATTGGAATTATCATTGAGACCACCCACACTGTGATTCATTTGAGAGCTCATTAAAAAGCCTTCAAAAGAAAAGATCACAAAAATTAAAATGCCAAAGCGAATTGCCCAAACGTAATAGACAGGAAGGTTAGGGAAGGACTGAGTAAAAAACAGTAATGCCACATATGCAGTATAGAGCGTTACCAATGTTGCGGCAATTCCCATAAGCGTGTAAAGCGACGAATACGATGGTGTACTAATATTGAAATGCGATAACTGACCTTTTCCAGCTTGAAACGCAATATAGAGGATTTCAAAACCCAACAATAGGATTATCGTCCAATTGAAAGGTGTAACATTGAAATCGGTGAGGTAGTGACAATACCATCCCATTGCCCAAGCAAATAAAAATATTGAAAAAGCAAACTTGAAGGGTTTGTACCAAGCATTTACTCCGTGAACTTGAACACTAGTTGTTTTGGTTAAAGTCAGAAAAAGAACAGCTATACCAAGACATATTAATCCAAAGTAAAATAGCTGTTCGTTTCTGATTTTGAGTTCACTTAGAAAGGATAGCAAAGATTGTATGTTTTTAAGAAGGTTTTCAACGCTCATTGCTTTTTACCAACCGTGAATTTAGGTAAAACATAATTTAGAAATAAGATCGTTCCAAGGTAAGTCGATAATAGAGCAGGTACATTAGAATTAAAACCTAAATTCAATTCGGGAATACCTAACATTTCTCTGAAAGAAACAGTGGCAATTGAAAACATAATAACAATTCCCCTAGACTTTTGAATCAACCTATCGGAGGACGTTTTTTCAATTATTTTAAACTAATGCCTTTAGCGATAAGATAGACAGAAAGCTTTCTAATAGCGTTCAAAATTATTGGCTTTATAAACGGCCTGCTTGTTAGAACGCTTAAATAAATAACCAGAATTAATACGATAGAAGTGAAGTATTTATGACTAGGATAATATCAAAAAAAATCGCTAACCAAAATATTATCAGGTTAACGATCTGTTTATAAGTATCTTATTAATTTTCAGTGGGCAGGGTTTTGCTATAAATAGCTAGGTATTATAGCAACTCACAATTATCAACTTTTTTTAGTCCGAGGCGACAGTCTAGTATTTTATTGGGAGTGTATTCACAAATAAAATTTAGAGGTGTGCAACACTGCAATAAAATTTGAGACTACAACCAATAGCATTGAAACGAGTCTATTGAATTAGGTTTATTGACTAAAGATTAAATCCTACTATCTGTTTTACTTTTTAGTTACTCTGATTGCTAAGTAAAATCCAAAGCCAAAAAGTAGCGTTATTAACCCTGCGAAATATGGTATTATATCAATCATTTTTTGAGTTATTAATTAGTTTTAGATAAATTCCAAACGCTAATATTGAAGGGACCCAAAGTCCAATAAAAGTTCCATCTGCTTTTTCTCCTTGAAAGTATAGTAGTTCGGAAAACACTAACGATAAAAGAGCAGCAACAAAAAGGAGTTTGTCCGTAGTTGTAAATTTTTTAAGCATGCCTATATATTTTTGCTTTTAGTATTAAATTTATGTCAGTGAAAGTATTGATTTTATTTCACACTTATAGGCCCGTTTAGGTTTTTGTGTTTTTTATTATGGACCTGATTAATGGTTAATTAAAATATATAAGCTCGTATTTAGTGCAATACACTTCTAAATCAGATACTTACTATGCATTTGCTTTTTAGTATTTATTTTTAGAAAATTACTCTTTTGGTTTTAACATACCTCTGAATTCATTGCTGATTATTATGCTTTTAATTTGAATACATATTTATCAAAAAAGAGCGTGAAAAGTAAACTACATTAGCAAAAGGAGCAATCCATAATTAGATTTTTGAAGGATTTTTTGCTTTAGATTTTATACGTGCAGTTTCTGCATCGCAAAATGTCAGTCCATTTTTTTAAGGTATTTGTACAATTCGCTATCTGTTGAAATAAAGATGGACGTTTTCCCATCAAAAGTTTTCTCAAATGTTTCCATTGATTTCAAAAAGCCATAAAGGCCTCTAGATTGATTCGACTTATTGTAAGCTTTTGCATAAATTGAAGCTGCTTTTGCATCTGCTTTACCTTTGATCATTTCAGCATCCCTAAATGCAAGGGATTGTATGTTTTTAAGCTCCCTTTCTTTTTCACCATTAATACGCGAGGCTTCTCCCTGACCTTCTGATCGGAATTTATCAGCGATGCGAAAACGTTCACTTTTCATTCGCTCATACACCTGATTTTGAACTTCTTGCACATAATTGATGCGTTTAAATCGGAAATCCAATATTTTAATTCCAAGGTCTGCCGTTTGTTTATTGGCCGATTCCAATATCATTTGTTGGATTTCATCCCGCCCCACATAAATCTTTGCCAGAGAATCACCAATAATTTCAGTATCGGATGATTCAGGGATTCTGTTACTCGTCCGAACAGCTTCTTCTATATTGTTATTTGCTATGAAATTCCTTGTGTCTCCATCTAGAATATCATCGATACGTGATTGCGCGCCTCGTTCGTTCGTTAGCCGTTTAAAAAATTGAAGTGGATCTGTGATTTGCCATCTTGCGTAGGTATCGACAAAAATGAATTTTTTGTCCTTTGTGGGTACTTGATTTGGGTCACCATTCCATTCCATATAGCGCTTTTCAAAATAATTAGCAACTTGAATAAACGGCAGTTTGAAGTACATTCCAGGTTCGATAATAGCCTCACCAACCGGTCTGCCAAATTGAGTGATTACCACTTGATCCTGTTCTTGTACAATAAAAGCACTGCTGTTTAAACCTATCAGGATAATAATGATGGATATTGTAATTAAGATGGATTTATTTTTCATTTTTTTACGGTTTTTTTGTTCATCTGCATTTGCAATAGCGGCAATACGTTGCTGCCTTTTTGGTCTGTTATGACTACGTTCCCGATTTTGGGAATCACATTTGACATTGTTTCTAGGTAAATCCTTCTTTTTGTTACCTCAGGGGCTTTAATAAACTCATTGTAAAGTGCCGTGAACCTGGCAGCCTCCCCATCCGCATTATTTACCCGCTCGGCAGAATACCCTTTGGCTTGTTGAATGGTTTCTTCTGCTTGACCTCTCGCTTTGGGTATTACTTTATTGTATTCTGATTTTGCTTGGTTAATCAATGTTTCTTTTTCTTGCTGAGCCTCATTCACGGCATTAAAAGCTGCTTTTACAGGCTCTGGTGGATTGACATCCTGAAGCACCACTTGTTCTATTTTGATGCCCATTGAATACTCTCTGCATATTTGTTGAATGAGTTTCTCTAATTCACTCGCTATTTCCGTTCGGCCAACAGTCAATACCTCATTTACGGTTCGGTCACCAACAATTTGTCTCATGGCAGCTTCAGAGATTATACGGAGTGTGCTCTGCGGATTTCTAACTTTGAACAAATTCTTATAAGCATCATCAACCCTGTATTGCACAACCCACTGCACTTCTGCAAGATTAAGATCGCCCGTAAGCATCAGTGATTCATCTTTTGAATTTGATGATTCGCTATATTTTGTAGTCACTCCAGCTCTGTCAGTTCGGAAACCAAATTCCAGTTTTTGTTGCCTTTCTACTGGTACTTTATAAACATCTTCAGCAAAAGGTATTTTGAGATTTAGTCCTGGTTCTACTTGTCTTACATACTTTCCAAATCGAGTAATAACACCTACTTCTTCAGTGCTTATCTGGAAAATTGCCGACCAAAAAACGAGTACCACAATTAGCACTGTGGCAATAAGTCTCCAGTATTCAAGTATTTTTTGTAGATCCGAGTGTAGATTTAATTTTTTTATATCCATTTTTTATAATTGATATTTATCTAATGTGCAATTGAGTGATCTATTCAGATCCCTGTACTATCCAAGTTTCTACGTTTTACTTTTTAAGTATTAGTAACTTTGAATTCGTCCAAGAATGGTTTCTATGGCAGTCTCAGTTTTAGTTAGCGCTCCTGATAAAGCGACTTCTATAGATGCTGCACTGTTAGTTATTGCAATTGGCTTTCGGCCTTTAAGTCTAGCTTCAAGCATGCAGGACAATTCATTTAATCCTTCTTCATTTTTGTTTTCATCCTTTAAATGAACTTCAATTCTGGTAATGTGAGTTTCGTGCCTTTTTAACGCTTCCTCAATTTCAGAAGTAAAGTATTCTTGCATTTTACTGTCTCCATTTAAAGTTTTGTCTGTATTTATTTGAATAATCATATTTTCTATTGATTTTGAATTAATTGTTGTTTTGCTTCCACTATTTCAGGTCCAACGGCCAACAATAGAGCCGTTTTTTCAGTAGGATTGCAATTGGCCTTTGTGCAATCAGTTTACCTTTAAATTCAGGATGATTTTAATTACCCAAACAAAGTTTATATTAAGCTTTGCTTGATTATTTGTTGGCTTTATGATGCGAGTCAATAGTTTATGGTTCGGATTCTGACTAACAATTTGAGCTAGAAGTTTCAGTATTCTTTTGAATAAGTAGCTAATAAGTCGTTCAGGGAATCTAAATATTCTTCTAAATCGTTGGTATTTATTCCTTCATGATCCTTAGTTGAATGTTGCTCGGGAATCTCGTTCAAATACTTGATCAGTTCTGGAAATTTTTTTTGAATTTTTATGGTTGTGATTGCTATCTCTTTATTGATATCATTTTGACTTTTCATTATCTGAGAATTTTAGGTGATAATCGCAGTCACCTTCTTTTAAAAAGATGCTTAAAATATATTTGCTACTGAATTATCAAATTATTGAAAGATTTTTAAAATCTTGTTTTGTGCTTTCTTAGCAAGCCTAACATGATTAAATGCTAAAAGAGTCCTTTGTGTTGCTCTATGGTGGTTTCCCAATTCATGTTGCTCAGCTGCTTTAAGATGGCTCCTTGCGGCAGCTTTTAAATGAGTAGCTACTTTTTTATGAAATTCAATTCCTTTTTGATTTTTTGTTTTAGGAACTATTGCTAATTCGTTTGTGCAACTTAAATTTTCCATAATACTAGAGTTCAAATTAGGATGTTAATAAATTACTGCAAGTTCATTCTCAACTAAACCCACGCCTTTTGCTTTCCAAGCTAATCGGTCTGCTTCTTCTTTTTGATGCAGAGAGTGCACTAATCCAGTTAATTTTACCGTGTCGCCTTTAACTTCAACTTTAACAATTTTATCATCTATGCTGCAGTTGCGAGTCAATGCACTTTCTACTTTTGACCGTTCTAAAAAATCGGTGGATTCCGCTTTTACTTTTATTACATTGGTTATTTTTTTTATTCCTGCAATATTTTTTATGCTTTCTTCGTAAGCATCTTTCCGTAATTTCCAATCCACTTGACCGTCTAAATAGACATTGCCATTTTCTACTATTATTTTCAAATTATCATTAAGAACTTCATCGAAGTATTGATAAGCTTTCACTATGCTGTTGGCGATTTTAGAATCGTCTTTTGCATCTATGTTACCTAAATCTACAATAATGTCTTCCGCTATAGCTTTTACGCCTCTTACTTTTTTCACGGCATCTTCGGCACTTATTTTTTTTGAATAACTAGATACATTTCCGGATAAAGTCACAACTCCATCTTTTGCCGTTACTCCAATTTCTGCAGCGTGTAAAGTGGGTTCCCATTTAATAGCGTTTAGAACATCTTTCTGTAATTCTGAATTGTTTTTCATCTTACAAGTATTGTGCAATAAATGAATCTCTATTGCCTTACAAAGGTGCATTGTCAATTATATAATCGCTTACACAATTGTGTATTACACTTACACGATTTGGAAAGTAGAAAAACGCTATAAATCCTCTAAGGGAATACGTTTCTTGTTTTTTATATTTTTAAAGAATGTAGGCGTAAGACCTGTGACTTTTTTAAATTGATTGGATAAATGAGCAACGCTGCTATAATGTAATTTGTAGGATATTTCAGTAAGACTCAATTCATCATACATGATAAGTTCCTTTGCTTTTTCAATTTTATGAAGAATAATAAACTGTTCAATGGTAATTCCTTTTGTTCTAGAAAACAAGGTGGATAAAGTATGGTAGTCTTTGTTTAATTGATTTGTCAAGAATACTGAAAAATTCACTTTATGTATTTCCTCGGATTGTTGAATCATGGTTACAATTATGGTAACTATCTTTTCTACCAAGATTGCTTTTTTGTTTTTCATTAGTTTAAGTCCATATTTACGAAGTACTTTTTTTAGATGCTTTCTTTGCTCCTTTGTAATGGATTCTGTTAAATGTACTTCACCTAATTCAATACTTGTGTACTGCAAATTCATTTTATTGATTTCTTCAATAACCGTCATTTTACAGCATAGGCAAACCATATTCTGAATATAAAGTTTCATTTTTGAAAGGTATTAACTTTCATCTTCTTGTTTGCTTTCTTGTTTGCTTGCTTGTTGTTTATAGTTTAATATTTCTTAAAGGATGTTTTTTTTGCGTGTATTATAACTTTTGTTCGTGTGAACAATTCACCCAAACACAGTCCTGTTGGTCATTAGGGGTAGATTATGTTAATTATTACACTTATTTCGGCAATAGTTTTTTGCTGGTACTTACTATACATTTGTCTAGTAAATCCAGATAGAAAAATCGTTTTGATGAAGAGTCCTATTAATTAGCTAGTGAATATAATAGGTAGAATAGATAAAGCTGATTTTCCAGAATTATTCTTAGAAAACATCGCAATCAAAATTGATATGGGTGCATAAACTTCATCAATTCACAGCCACGATATTGCTAAATTAACTGAGAAAGATGAGAAAATTCTAGAATTTGAAATTTTAGATCCAGCTCATGAGCATTACCATGTCAAAAAATTTAGAACTAAAAAGTATATGGTTAAGGTCTTGAAAAGCTCGAATGGAGAGGTCGAAAACGCTTTTTTGTAAAAATCAACATTGATGATATTGACGCTATCATTCTGCGAATTGTTGCTTCGGTTACTTTCTATTGAATTACAGTAGTGCGTCAATTTGAAATGTTGGGTGTATTCTCTTCAGTGAAATCGCAATCCTTGGTAAACTCAAGAGACAAACTAAGAAGCCTTCAGATAATGGCAAGAGCGGTAGTAGGTTTACCAAAACAGGTTTTACTAATTACACTAAGGATGTAAATCATATTATTGATTCAATTGGTGGTGCACCTTTGATTATTAAATTTTTGGAAGGCACCCAAGGTTTGGGCGAAGCATTCTGGGGTTTTGAAACACGTATCAAAAATGGTAGGTTGGTTAAGAAAAGAACTGAAATCGCAAGAATATCAGATCCTTTTGGCGATTTTTAACGCAAGTATTAGCGCCGGCAGATTGTTACGTTTTTAGATTAAATACCACTTCGATAGTGAATAAAGGCGATGCAATTTTTCATTTGAGTGTTGAAACCGAAGGAGAGTAGATTAGTTAACTAATGCTGTTCTCTCGCAAGATTTAACCGGACTAAAGTTTTATGTTTGAATAGACTCATGCTCTAGCAGGAATGCGGCAGCAGTATTACTGGACCAGAGCACCAGAAGTCGTTTTATCAGTTTGCCCCTTGATTTCCTTGATTGAAGGTTTCGTAAAAAGCATCTGAACTCATTCCAAACCCAATTGAAGTGATCATTTGAGTTCTTACCGCTGTACCTTCTTGCTGACCGGGAATCCAAGTCACGTCTTTCACCAATCGTATTGCCTCTTGAGTGCAACCGCCGTTCATTGCTTTTCGGACCTCTATATTACTTATTTGACCACTTGGTTCAATAACGAAGGCAATCAGAACAGTTCCTTTTAAATTTAGTTTTTGGGCTGTTTCTGGATAGCGCATTTTTCGAGAAATGTAATGGTTGAAACTATTGTATTCCCCATCTTTAAACACGGGTATGGGTTTAGTTTTTACAGCTTTAATAAAGTAGATTTTTTCGCTTGTATCGATTGGTGTAACTGGATAATCAATGTATTGATAGCCTCTTTTATTATATAGCTTTACCCATTTTTTAAGATTAAATTCTACTATAAATTCATCTCTAAATGTCATATGTATCGGGCGGTACTCCGATTTGGTCCATTGTATTTTTTTGAATAATCGTGTAGCTTCTTTCGCCATTTCGGGAGTGGTACTCGAAACAACCTTCAAATCAGTCACAGCTCCTTTACGATTCAATTGAAACGAAAGCCGAACTTCACCGTCTAGTTCTTGTTGTACCGTTTTTATTGGATATTGAAACTCTTTAGAAACCATTAGTTGAACATCCTTGATTCCACCTACAGATTCATTGTAAGCTTTACTGTAAGGCCTGTAATAAATTTTTTGAGCGAGGCCTTGGGCTAATGTGCAAATGAATAGAATGGCAATTAACAACTTAGTCATAATAAGTGATTTTTTATTTGATGGGTTAAAACTACTGCAAAGCTAACTTTGTAAAAAGTATTATAAAACTTATGATTACACGGAATTTGTATTTTTTACTTTCAGTATTCATGACTCTAGTGTTATTGAATTCTTGCAAAGGTGATAGCTCTGGAGCAACTACTTCAACGAATCAATCAACCAAGCAACCCAATCCAACTCAGGAAGAATTGTTTAAGATGAATAAGCACTTAATGAATGAAGAGCGCAGCAGAATAAACCATTTCATTAAACGAAATCGTTGGCCGGTTTCATCTACCGGAACTGGATTGAAATATTGGGTGTATGAAACTACGGAAGGAGATTCAATAAAAGAACGAGATATAGTGAAAGTACGCTATAATATTCTGTTGCTTACCGGTGACACCTGCTATAAACGTTGGGATCAACCGGAGCAGTTTACCGTGGATTTTGATCAAGTTGAGAGTGGGTTACATGAGGGAATCAAATACATGAAAAAAGGAGAGAAGGCAAGGCTGATTCTTCCACCACATTTGGCACATGGACTTATTGGAGATATGAACAAAATACCAATGAATGCCACATTAATCTATGATATTCAAGTTATTGACCAATGAAAACAAGACTTCTTATAATACTGTTTTCAATTGTTATGGTTTCCTGTGATTCCAAGTTAATGGACGGGTTTTCAAAACTGGAAGAGGATGTGTATTTCAAAATTCACTCGCTTGGAGATGGAAATGAAAAAGCAAAATCAGGCGATAAAATCTATTCACAGCTTGATATTTATGGGTCGTCCAGAAAGTTAATTTACAGCAATAGTCTTAAATCAGGAGCCATACATCGATTTGATGTATCAGCAACTAAAAGCATTTGGAATAAGATGTTTAGTGTTATGCACGAAGGCGATTCAGCTACGTTTTCTCTAGTTGGGGATAAGTTGAATCTTGATAAGCTTACACAAGGTAAAATCAAAGATTACCCAGGAGAAATAATGCTCTCCATAAAACTATGGAAACTGATCTCTGAGCAAGAACAAAATGCAAATAAGATGCAGGTAGTGGAAGATGATTTGGAGTTGCAAGAGCTAAGAGATTTAAACGACTACTTGGAGGAAAATGAACTAGCATCAACTCGTTTATTAGTTGATGGGATTTATTTTGAAAAAGTAAGATCGGGAAAAGGTAAAAGAGCACAATCTGGCGATGCAGTTTGGATAAATTACAAAGGCTATTTCTTGAATGGAAAAGAGTTTGATAATACTTATAAACGAGGGCAAATGCTCGATTTTCAGTTGGGAAAATCCGATCAGGTTATTCGAGGTTTCGAGATTGCATTGAGTAAGATGAATGAAGGAGATAAGGTGAAGTTGTATTTACCTTCTTCATTTGCTTTTGGTGAAACGGGCTCTTCAAATGGTCAGGTTCCGGCTTTTACTTCTGTTATTTATGAGTTGGAGCTGTATCAGATAAATTAACTGGCTTGAAGCTTCTGAAAAACCCTAACGTAATTCTTTAATTGCTTTCAAATAATTGTCAAAAATTAAACAAGCCAAACCCCTTTCCTAATCTACTTTTGCAAAGAGGCGTATCGCCTTAATTTCAATCCTAATTGTCATCTTTACTATGAACGCAAGAGCCCAAAAAACGAAAATAATTTACGTTGGAGACCCATTATGCAGCTGGTGTTATGGTTTCGCTCCTGAGATTGCAAAGGTAAAAGAACATTTTGATTCGCTTCACTTTCAGGTGGTTATAGGTGGGCTTAGGCCATATAATACAGAGACAATGGCGGATATTGGCGATTTGTTGAAAGAGCATTGGGAGGCGGTAGAAAAACGAAGTGATCAGCCATTTAACTACAGTATCATCGAAGATAAAACATTTGTCTACGACACCGAACCACCGGCCCGAGCAGTAATAGTGATGAGAGAGCTGAATAAAGATGCTGAATTTGAGTTTTTTAAAGAAGTTCAGCACCTGTTTTACGAGCAGAACAAAAACACAAATGATGTAAAGATTTACCTTCCTTTACTGGAGAAATATGAAGTAGATCCTGAAGAATTTGAAAACACATTTGAAAGTCAATGGGCAAAAATGGAAGTAAAAAAAGACTTTCAGTTAGCCACCCAGATGAGTGTTTCTGGTTTCCCTGCTTTATTACTAGACCATGAAGGTAAGTTCTATGTGGTTTGTAAAGGTTACGCTAAAGCGGGGCCAATTATAGGTGCTATTGAGAAGGTTATAAACGACTAGATATTATCATTTGGCAATTCAATCATTGAATTGTGCAGTCCAGTTAATTTCTTTCGTTCAAGTAATTAGAAAGAGCAAATATTTGCCTCGAATTCTAATGTAACTTAAATGTCACTAAAAAAAATACTCCTCCAATTTCTAGCAATTGTCTCGATTACTTCGCTTGAAGCCCAAATTTCAACATCTACTATCACAGGAACCGTTGTCGATCAGCAATCTGGCTATACTATTCCGGGAGCAACTGTACTTCTTAAAAGTTCTAAGAAATTAACGGGAACTACTACGGACATTGATGGGAAATTTAAATTGGAAAACATTCCAGTTGGAAGGCATATTGTTCAAATCAATTTTCTGGGATATGAAGTTACAACATTATCAAACCTGCTTGTTAGTTCTGCGAAAGAGCTTAATCTAAATGTCCAATTGATTGAGAGTATAGAAGTTTTGAGTGAAGTGGTTATAACGGCTAGCGCCAATAAAATAGGAACAATTAATGAAATGTCCACAGTAAGTGCTCGTCAATTCACAGTTGAGGAAGCTCAACGCTACAGTGGTGCTTTGCAAGATCCGGCAAGAATGGCTACGAATTTCGCGGGCGTGAGTGGAGCAAATGATTCAAGAAACGATATAATAATAAGAGGGAATTCGCCGATTGGTGTTCTGTGGCGTATGGAAGGAATCGACATTCCAAGTCCAAATCACTTTGCGTCTACAGGAACAACTGGTGGTCCTGTGAGTATGTTAAATCTGAATAATTTATCAAACTCTGATTTTATGACGGGAGCCTGGACCGCGCAATATGGGAATGCCTTGAGTGGCGTTTTTGATTTGAACCTAAGAGAAGGAAGTACTCAAGATTATCAATTTTTGGGTCAAGTTGGTTTTAATGGATTTGAATTAGGTGCTGAAGGTCCAATGGGGAAGAATAAAAAGGCTTCTTTTCTATTGAATTATCGCTACAGTACCTTAGGATTATTTAGTGGGCTAGGAATAAATCTAGGAACTGGTGCTGCAATTCCTCAATATCAAGACTTAACATTCAAATTGAGTTTGCCTACAGAAAAAATAGGAAAATTCACAATTTTCGGACTTGGAGGAACTTCAGGCATTGAGTTTAAAGGAGTAGATTCAGATTCATTAGACTTATTCTCGAATGCCTTTTCCGATTCAAAGTATACAACTACGACAGGAATAATTGGCGCTTCACATGCTTATTTCATCAATAAAACAACACTATCAAAGTTAGTAATAGCATCATCTGCAACTAGAGATCAAGGCATCGTGGATAGTTTAACTCCAACTTATACAGATGCTATTAGAGTTTATGGGTATAACTATGGTCAAGACAAATACTCTATAAACTATAAAATTAACAAGAAGTTCAATGCGAAAAACACGGCTGTAGTGGGCGCGATTTATGATCATTACGTAATTGATATGGTGGATTCTGTCCGAATGCCTTTTGGGTTTATTAATCTCACAGATGTAAAAGGTGAGCTTGACCTTATTCAAGGATACGCTCAATGGCAACATAAATTCAATTCTAAATTGACATTGAATTCGGGCCTACATGCTCAGTTTTTAATTCAGAATGAATCGAATTCAGTGGAGCCTAGATTAGGAGTTAAGTTTCAACCAATAAAACGCCACAGTATTACTGCTGGTGTTGGTTTACATTCGCAAATGCAGCCTATACCGGTTTACTTTATGCGTGATCCAAACGGGATCATTCCGGGTGAGACGAATAGAGAATTAGATTTTACGAAAAGCTGGCATTATGTATTAGGACATGAGTATCTCTTGACGAAGAATATGAGGCTGAAAACAGAGCTTTATTATCAATACTTGTATGATGTTCCAATTGATAACTTTTCTAGCCCATTCAGTATGTTGAATGAAGGATCGGATTTTGGATTTTCGAATCGAATCAACCTTAGTAATAGAGGTGAAGCCCGGAATTATGGAGTAGAGGTGACCTTAGAAAAGTTCTTTAGCAAGGGCTATTATTTCTTGACAACGACTTCGGTATTTGATTCTAAATATACAGGAAGTGATGGTGTTGAGAGAAACACTGCATTCAATTCGAATTATGTAATGAACGCTTTAGGAGGTAAAGAATTTAAGTTGGGGGATAATGGCTTGTCGTTATCCTTAGATTCAAAAGTAAATATAGCAGGTGGTAGAAGATATACACCAATCGACCTAGAGGAAAGTAGAAAAAGAGGTGAAGAGTATCGCAATCCGACTCTGGCATTTTCTGAACAGTTTGATCCTTATTTCCGTTTGGATTTTAAAATTACATTGCGACAAAATAACGAGAAGTTTTCTCAGCAATTTTCAGTTGATTTGCAGAATGTTACAGCTAATAAAAACATATTTGCATATGGATATAACAATCGATCTGGAAATGTTGGAACAACCTATCAGCGCGGCTTTTTTCCAGATGTACTTTATAGAATATATTTCTAAGTAATCCTAGAATGCAAAAGGGAGTCAATAAATATATCGGATTCAATGACATGTACCTAATGGTATTCGGAATTCCTCTATTGGGGTTTGTTATACCATATGTATTTTTTCATTTGAGTCCTTTTGACGAACAAATACCAATAGGATATTTTGTTGGAAGTTGCATACAAACCTGTCTTTATTGGATTGTATGTAGATATATTCATATTTTTTATAGAAAGAAATGGCCATCTATTTCTGACTTTAAGACAAGATTAACGGCAACGGGGTTATCAATTTTAATTTATTCTACTTGTTTTTGTTTTAGTATTACCTTTTTTATAAAAAAGGAAATGATTCCTTCGATTAAGGGACTGACTGCATTGGATTATAATATTCCCAGTCTAACAGCAGCGCTGGTAATCGGGGCAATCTATGAAACCATTTACATTTTGTTCCAATTAAAACATGTGATGGTAGAGCGTGAAATATTGAAAAAAGAAAATCTGCAATCGCAATTAGAAACATTGAAGAATCAGGTCAATCCTCATTTCTTATTCAATTCATTAAATACATTGGCTTCTGTAATTCCAGAGGATCCGAAAATGGCCGTTGATTTTGTTCAAAATCTATCTGCGGTCTATCGATATATTTTGGAAATTAGAAGTCGTGAGTTTATTACAATTCAAGAAGAATTGAAGTGCATTCGAGCCTACGAGTTTCTGCTTAAAATTCGATTTGGTGAAAGCTTAAAACTTGAAATAGACATTAATGAAATTGATTTGGAGAAGCAAATTGTTCCATTATCACTTCAAATGTTACTGGAAAATGCGATTAAACATAATGTTGTTTCAAAAAAACGCCCTTTGGAGATTTCTATTTCAATTATTGTGGATAGGATTTTGATAGTGAATAATTTGCAACCTAAATTGGAGCAAGAGAAATCTACTAAAACTGGATTGGAAAATATAAGAAAACGCTATCAACTACTTTCAGGCAAAAGTATTGAAGTAATTCAAGGAAGTGATACCTTTTCAGTGACTTTGCCATTAATAGAAATAGAGGCTTATGAGAATATTGATCATTGAAGATGAGCAACCTGCAGCAAGGCGATTGATTAAGCTACTTCTGGAAATCGATCATTCCAACGAAATCCTAGAAGTTCTTGATTCTATTGAAGATGCAGTAGCATGGCTAAAGATTATGCCTGCACCGGATTTGATTTTTTTGGATATTGAACTGGCTGATGGAAAGAGTTTTGAAATCTTTAAACAAATAGAAATTCAGTCTCCAGTTGTATTTGCAACGGCTTATGACCAATATGCTATTGATGCATTTAAAGTAAATGGATTTGATTATTTACTAAAGCCAATTGATCCTAAATTGTTATCTGAAACAATAGATCGTTTGATTCTGAGTAAGAATCAAGAGTCTCGATTGGATTTTTCAAATTTGGAGGATTTAATTAAAGTTTCAAAGGCCAAAAAAGAATATAAAGAGCGATTTTTGATTAAGGTTGGGGAGCAGTTAAAGTACGTTCCTATTGACAGAATTGCATATTTCTATTCTGATTCAAGTACTCCTTATTTACAAACAAGAGAAGGTAGAAGTTACATTGTTGATTTTTCGTTAGACGAACTAAACTCAATGCTTAACCCTAAAGATTTTTTTAGAATATCGAGAAAGTTCATTGTACATCACTCGTCAATTTCTGAAATTTCAACCTGGTTTAATGGAAGGCTCAAGCTTTCATTGAATCCAACTACTAAACTTGAAACCTTGGTTAGCCGCGAAAGAGTCAAGGAATTTAAAGCTTGGTTAGATAATTAGTTAAGAAAGTCTATGCATATTAAAGGTAGTGGGTTCAAAACCTAACCTTTCCCAGAAACGAATTCCATCTTCGTTTTTAACAGAAACTTTTAGTGCGCTCGCATCACAGTTGTTTTCATCAAACCAAGCCTGAGCAGTCTTTACCAGTTGAGTTCCAATTCCATTGCTACGAGCCGATTTTGAAACAACGGTTTCAGCAATGTATCCTGTCTTTTTAATGGCTATGAAGGTTGAGGTATCATTGATTCTGCAAAATATACAGCCAATAATCATGTCAGATTCGACTGCTACAAAACAGCGCTCTTACTTTGCTTTTATTCTATCCGCCAGTAATTCTTTAAGCTCGTTATCATACTTTTCATCGTAATCGAACATTGGGCCTTGACCAGTATGATGTTTCATTATTTCCATCCAAAGTCCATGAATAGATACTAAATCCTTTTTTTGAGCCAATCTAATGTTGAAACTCATAGTTTTTTAGGATGTCATTAATAACATTAGCCAATTCATAATCTTTCGATGTAACGGTATTGCCCGCGTCATGAGTAGTTAAGGTAATTTCAACGGTATTGTATACGTTGGACCAATTCGGATGGTGTTTCAAGTTTTCGGCAGCAATTGCAGCCTCATTCATAAACGCCCAAGCATTCTTAAAGTTTTTGAATTTTAGGGACAGATTAAGCTCTGTAGCGGTTTCTTTCCAGTTATTCATAGTTAAAGTGCTCCTGTAATTTTAATATTATCTATCCACCAATTATTTTTCCCTTGATTGCAAAAATGAATCATGAACTGAGGACTAGTAGAGCCTAGATTATTAGGTGTTACTATTTGTGTTTGGAATTTCCTCCATACACCATCGCCGACCATTTTAGGAATAGCGAATTCAATTCTAAAATCATTGTTTTTTAGCCTTACATTTCCCGAGCCTCCATTGAAATCGGACTTGTAATAAAAGCTGACATCATAAGTGGTATTGGTTTGGATTTCTGAAAGTGGAATATATTGATCAATCCATTGCTCATAACAACCTGTTGTATCTTCATGATGAAACTTTAAACTATTTTTTCCATCTTGAGCATCTACATTATCTATTTCAATTGAATTCAGAGGGTTTCCAAATGAGTTGTCTACTACATTCCAATTTGCTAGTTTATTGTTCACTATGCTTTCAAAATTAGGATTTAGTATTGAAATTTTTGCTGGCACTTTAAGGCTAACAATGTTGCTTCCGCCAGAGTTTACCGTCCCAGCTTGAACATAGATTCTATAGAAATATTCAGATCCAGTATTGATAGTTTTATCTTGGAATGTAAGTTCATTAACATTCGTAGCTACGTGAATTAGTTGTCCTGTTGTGGGATTTATTCCAGAACTAGTATGTCTGTATAGACTATAAGAGTTAAAAGAACTGGAAGGACTTTGCGACCATGATAAATTAACTCTACTGCTATCGTAAATAGCTGTATCTAGCTTGACATCGGCCACAGTTGAATTTACTGCTGGAATCTTAGGAGTTACAATTGGAGTGCTTTTTTTACAAGAGAGGAATATCGTTATCGCGAAAAAGAGAAAAAATTGTCTTGGCATTGATTTAAAATTAGGTTCAAATCAAAGTTAATTAATTTATTACTTTCCGCCTAATTCGTCCTTTTTTATAACTGCAATAGTCAGTCTAGATTTGCAAACTAGCTTATCTCTATCTGAACGAATCTCAATATCCCAAACATGGTTTTTTCGTCCTAAGTGTATCGGAGTCGCCTTTCCTGTTACCAATCCAGATCGCACGGGGCGCAGGTGGTTCGCATTAATATCGAGTCCAACAGCAATGTACTTTTCTGAATCTACTACATAATGACTCGCAATTGAGCCTAATGATTCAGCTAAAACGATTGAAGCACCGCCGTGAAGAATACCATAGGGTTGAACAGTGCGCTCATCTACAGGCATTGTTGCCATAACATAATTATCGCCGATTTCGGTAACAACAATACCTAATGCATCGTGAATTGTGCCTTGGGCAAGTTTTGCGGTATCAGCGATGTCAGGATTTCCGAACCAGATACTCATTTTTTTTCAACTAGTTTTTGCCATTCGTTGTTTTGAATGTACAATGAGTCAATAAGTTGCTCCAGTTCAATAAGTTCTGCTGGAGCATCCATAATATTTGTAACCAACTTACCCTCTATACTGGTCATGATTGAAGGAAGATCGGTTACACCTGGGTCGTATTTATCTTCATACTCTTTGAATTTGATCTTCTTAGCTTTTTTTAGAATTACTTTCAAATCATCTGGACTACAAGTAAGACACGAGTACTTCCCTGAATCTAAAGGCATATTATTCCTGACAGTCAAGTAGCAAGAACCTACAGGAAAAACTTCAAGCATAAATTCGGGACAGGTTCCAAAGCAAGCTGTTTTTTCAAAAACTACAGCAGGAGGGGCAGACATATTACCGTTCTTCCCAACAATGCAACCACCAAAAACAATGACGGTAATTATACCTAGCAGAAATTTCATTAATTATTTCTTAGACAGGTTAACACCTTTATCCTTCGCCATTTTTTCTAAACGAGCCGTAAACTTACTTTTCTTAACGGGTTTCTTTTTGTTTTCCTGAACCATAGCATGCACTTCGTCATCATTGACCAAGAACTTTCTAAATGCCCAGTTTTGACCTATAGAAGTAAGGTTAGCACACAAATAGTAGTAACTCAAACCAGCAGAGTAGTTGTTAAACCATACCAACAACATTACCGGCATGAAGTACATCATGATTTTCATTTGTTGCGCTTGCATTTCGCCACCGCCACCCATAGTGCCGCTGCTCATATTACTTCTAGTGTAAAAGAACATAGAAAATGCCATGAAAATGGTGAATAAACTAATATGGTCGCCATACAAAGGAATGGTAAATGGAAGCTCATAAACACTGTCGTAAGTTGACAAATCTTCAGCCCACAGGAAGCTTTCACCTCTTAATTTGATTGATGCAGGAAAGAGCATGAACATCGCATACAAAATTGGCATTTGTAATACCATTGGCAGGCAACCTGCCATAGGATTGGCGCCTGCTTTTTTGTATAAAGCCATAGTTTCTTGCTGCTTTTTCATTGGGTCAGCATCCTTAAGCTTTTTGTTTAGTTCTTCGATCTCAGGCTTTAAAACTCTCATTTTTGCCCCAGATAAATAACTCTTGTAGGTTAGTGGAGAGAGGATAAGCTTAATCATAAAGGTCAGTAACAAAATAATGATACCGTAGGAAACATCCATTTTGGCCAGTAGATTAAACAATGGCATTACAAACCATTTACTAACCCAACCAAAAATCCCCCAACCTAAATCGAGGATTCCATCCATTTGTTTTGCAAGTAGAACTTCATATTCATTAGGTCCAAAGAAAAACTGCATACCGATTGAATTGGTGGTTGCATTAATTGGCACACCAACATTCATGATCATGTTTTTCGTGTAACTGCCGTTTTCTATCCCTTTTTGAGTTTCTAGGTAACCATTTGCATATGTAAACGGCTGATCGGCCAGAATAGCTGCAGAAAAGTATTGTTGTTTAAATGCGATCCATTCAATGTTGTTTTCTAAATCAACTCGCTCTGGACTCGCTTCAGAAATGTAGTCTCTGTTTTCATCAACTGGTTTAAAGAAAATTGAACTTCGTCTATCTTCGTTTTCAAACCCTTTTTCGTGAGCCGGCGCATACAATTGCCAGTACAATTGAATACCATCTCTATTGTCTGCAACTAAGTCGTTAAGTCCAACAAAGTTTACATCGTAATCTACATCATAAGAATTACCAGATATGGAATACACAAATTCAATATATTGATTGTCTGAAGCCATTAATTTTAGGCTTACTTCACCAGAGTTTTCGTCTCCTTTGGCAACTACATTGTTTTTATCTGCTTGAAAAAATAAGTCGGCAGTACTTAGCTTTCTGTTTTGACTTAAGAATTCAAAAGCAAATGCACTAGAATCTTCTGTAAACAAATACAAATCAGATCCATTGTAATTTGTGTGTTCTTTAAGTCTGACTGAAACCGGACGACCACCCATAGTAGAGAGCGTGAGAACCATTTTCTCATTTTCCAGCGTTATGTACTCATTTGTACCCGTAGCAGCAGCTGCAAACTGTCCGTACTTTTCATTTATTGCAGTACCAGCTAAAGAATCATTTATTGCGGTAGCTACAGAGTCATTTGCAAGTGCTTCAAACTTTGCGTTTTGAGCTTCAATCGCATTTTTATCTTCTTTTTTATTGGTGTTAGCTTCTACGGCAGCAATACTATCTTGCTGCATTTGCATTTGCTGCACCTCAATTTCTGAAGGAGAAGAGTAGTATGTCCAGGCAATAAGTATTGCTCCAATAAGTCCAAAGCCAATAAGGCTATTTTTATCCATGTTGTAAGCTTTTAAGTGTCTTAAAAATTGTGTTTTTTGAGTGCTGCTCCTATAAATGAAACAAACAATGGATGAGGATTATCAACAGTGCTCTTGTATTCTGGGTGAAATTGAGTTCCTACAAACCAAGGATGTTTTGGAATCTCAATAATTTCTACTAATCCAGATTCAGGATTTTTCCCACTGGCAATCATGCCATTTTTTTCAAATTCGTTTAAATAAGTATTATTGAATTCAAAACGATGTCTGTGTCGCTCTGTAATGTTATCTGAGCTATAAATAGAAGCTGCTAACGTGTCCTTTTTAACCGCACAAGCATAAGTTCCTAATCGCATCGTTCCACCTTTTTCGGTGACCGTTTTTTGATCTTCCATCAGGTAAATCACGGGTTCCTTGCTCTTTTCTTCAATTTCTGTAGTGTGCGCATCCTCTAGTCCAAGGACGTTTCGAGCAAACTCTATACTGGCACATTGCATTCCCAAACAAATTCCGAAAAATGGAATGTTGTTTTCTCTAGCAAATTTTACTGTTTCGATTTTACCTTCAATTCCACGTTCTCCAAATCCAGGAGCAACTAATATGCCGTCAAGATGACTTAAATGCTCGGATAGACTCCCTTTACTAACACTCTCTGAGTGAATTAACTCAACCTTTACCTTGCATTCATTATAGGCTCCAGCGTGAATAAATGCCTCTAGAATAGACTTGTAGGCGTCTTTCAGTTCAACGTATTTTCCAATTAAACCGACGGTCACTCGTGATTTTGGATACTTGATTTTATTTAAAAAAGAAATCCAGCTGTCAAGATCAGGTTTGATGTTATCTTCTAAATCGAACTTATTCAAAACAACTTCATCGAGTTGTTCTTCCTTCATCATTAGTGGAACTTCATAGATGGTGGACGCATCAATAGATTGGATAACCGCTTTTTTGCGAACGTTGCAGAATTGCGCAATTTTCTTTTTGATACTTTCACCTAATTCATGAGAAGTACGCGCTACAATAACATCAGGCTGAACGCCAAGGCTTTGAAGCATTTTTACTGAATGCTGAGTTGGTTTTGTCTTGAGCTCACCAGCTGCTTCCAAATAGGGGATAAGCGTAAGGTGAATAACCATCGCTCGGTTCTCCAATTCTAAACGAAGCTGACGAACAGCTTCTACATATGGAAGTGACTCAATATCTCCTACAGTTCCGCCGATTTCCGTAATTACAAAATCGAATCCCCCTGTATTTCCAAGCTTTTTGATACACTCCTGAATTTCATCGGTAATGTGAGGAATCACTTGAACTGTTTTTCCTAAATAATCACCGCGTCGTTCTCTATTAATTACTTCTTGGTATATCCGACCAGTAGTAACGTTATTCGCCTGAGAGGTAGGAGTGTTTAAGAAACGTTCGTAATGCCCTAAATCCAAATCAGTTTCTGCGCCGTCTTCAGTCACATAACACTCGCCATGCTCATAAGGGTTTAGTGTACCCGGATCAACATTAATGTAAGGATCTAGTTTCTGGATTGTAACACGATAACCACGTGCTTGAAGTAACTTCGCTAATGAGGCTGAAATAATACCCTTCCCTAGAGAAGAAGTAACACCACCCGTAACGAATATATATTTGCATTTATCAGCCATGAATGAGTTTCTTCGTTCGGATTGCAAATTTAATAATTCTCCATGTGTAGAAGTGCACAAAACATTTTAAAATGAGCTTAGTTGATATTTTTTTAGATTCTGAAAATCTTAAAAGAAAGTCTCTATCTTAAATTCCTACTACTTAAGAGTTCTCTCGCTTGAAATATATTTTATAACTGTGATTAATGTAACTGTCTAATTTGGGATTTATATCATAAACGAATAGTATTTTAGAAGGGTTTTTAAGCCTAATGAAATTGTATATCGGTTGGCTTTTTAACAGCTACTTTTCGCGGATAATCAGCTCCACGTCATGAGCCAGATGCTTGTTTTGAAATAGGTCAGAAAACAAATAAAATCCATTTCCAGTTTTCAAAAATGAGATGAAAATAAACAATACAATTTTTTTCTGAACGGGATAAACCACTTTATTTCTGAGTAAAAATTAGATCTAAATCTATGGTTCATAATACTAAGATTTACAAACCAAATTAGCAGGAAAAAGAGCTACGCAACAATCATAGTTCTATCCTATCCCAGAACATCTATTGACCAGTAGGGTAACAACATAGTAATAATAATGGGAGGTAGGAGCAGAGGTATGGTCCATTTATAATCTAAAGTCAATACCTTTTTTGATGGATAAACTTTTTTGCGTATTGCATTAAATTAAGAGATAAAAAGTATTGAAAGTAAAACCAGTGTAGGAGAGAATAACTTGCTTTCTCTTTTGAGTTATAGGGCCAAAAAAAATAAAATTGAAAATCACTGAGTAAAGAAGACTAACTTCACTAAAAACCGCTGATTAGAATTGCAAGTATTATTAAAGTAAAGGAAAATATATTATGCGAAAAACTAGATTCATTTTTGCCCATCATTCGAACTAAAATTCCGATATAATTTAAAAATAGATTGTTTTCCAGTTGATAGGTTACGGATCCACCAAACCAATATATGCCATGTGAAATACTAGGTAAAACGATGTTGTATACTAGTGAAAAAATCAAAGATATTGACACTATATTTATTTTATTGGAGGCTTTTTAAAGAAGTCACGTAAGCCAGTAAAAGCTTAACAGTAAATGAAGAAATACAAGGATTAAAGAAAACTGATAACCTAAATAAGAGCCTAAAACCATAGGGTTTAGACTCAGAATTAAATTTAACCTACACCTTCCGCTCTAGCCAAAGAATAAGTCAGTACACGTTTGTAAAACTCCGTTTTTTATAACACTCGAAGAATTCACGAAATCATCCCCAATGGGATGCGTATAGAAGAAAAATGAAAAATAGACCCGGAGTGCAAATACAGAAACAATGATTTGTAGATAAGCGTGCTTATTTTTATTTGAGTCAGGAATCATTAGTTGTATGCAAAAAACTTTTCCTCACTACTGTTGCTGAAATTCCAGTTGATTTTAAGTCCTTTCGATTCACAATTATGAACTGGATTCAGGTTATCGTTTGTATACGTCAAACTATCTATTCCAATTACCGGCTGACTATCGTAGTTTAATTCGCCTCTTATATTGAAATGAAGTTGTTTGCTGAGTTCAATGATATAGGTGGCACTTCCTGAAACTCTATAATCCGTAAAGTCTGCAATTTTGGGTTGGTAATATGCGATACAATGAACGAAGCTTTTAGAGCGTTTTTTGAAAATGAAAACTGGGAACTTATGCGATGATCGTTATTGATAATATCGGTTTCATCATTTGAAGCTTACTCGGTTATGCCTATTGCTTCTGGAATTCCATGAACTTCAATTTCTTTCTTTTTTACAGCTTATAAAAAGCTCTGTCAGCGTGAGTGCCGAACGCAATAAATGTTTCATAATGAAAATTTTAGGAGTTAAATTTAATGATTTCATTTAAAGGAAAAAACACATAAAAAAAGAGGAATTCAAATAAATGAATTCCTCTTTTTAGTGACTCTGCAGGGATTCGAACCCCGAACCTCCGCATCCGTAGTGCGGTGCTCTATCCAGTTAAGCTACAGGGCCAATACTGGTGCAAAAGTAGGGTATTTCTTCAGGAATGTAAAGCTTTAAAGAAACTTTGATTTATCCAAATTCAACCACTCCAAAGCTGAGCCATGCAGTAGGTTTCCTTTTTTGTTTTCGCTGTATTCTGTTCCATTAATTAGTTGTCCAGGTTCCAATTCACCGAGCGGGAAGGGGTAGTCTGTTCCCAAAGCGACTCGATTTTCTCCAACTAAATTTACAACGTAATCCAACATTAATGGATCATGCACTAGAGAATCCAACCAAAATTTACCCATATAATCACGTGGATTGATAAGGTTGTCTTTAGCTACCAAATCTGGGCGTACATTAAACCCATGCTCAATACGGCCTATGGTAGCAGGAAAGGAACCGCCTCCATGAGCAATCGCAATTCTAAGCTTTGGTAGTTTTTCGAAGATTCCTCCAAAAATTAAATGACAAATAGCTCTAGAACTTTCAGCTGGCATAGAAACCAACCACGGTAACCAATATTCTTGAAGTGAATCTGCACCCATCATATCCCAGGGGTGAATAAAAACGCACATGTCCAAGTCTTGACAAGCTTCAAATACACGAACTATTTCAGGTGCAGAGAGGTTCCAATCGTTGACATGTGTTCCGATTTGAATGCCAATAAGTCCAATTTCCTTGCATCTTCTTAACTCTTGAATGGCTAAATCTGGATTTTGCATCGGCAATGTTCCTAATCCTACAAAGCGTTTTGGATAGTCGCTTACAATTCCAGCAATATGATCGTTGAGGAACATAGATACTTCGAGGGTATCTTTAGGTTTTGCCCAATAAGAGAACATGACCGGCACCGTACTCAATACTTGTACGTCAACATGCTGATGATCACATTCTTTCATTCTAGCTTCCGCACTCCAACAATTGTCTTCGACTTCTCTAAAGAAGTGGTCATCTTTCATCATTCTTGCGCAGCAAGGCTTGTGATGATCTAAATGTATGAATCCGCCGTAGCCAAATCGTTCTTTAAAATTCGGAATGTCTTTCGGTAAAATGTGCGTGTGAATATCAATTGTAAGCATGTGCCTAAAATAAAAAAAAGTAGGGTTAATGAATAGTTAGATTCAAAATGTTACCCTCTTTTATACAACGTTATTCCAGAGTAGACAGATTTTTTTTGGAGTTGGAGTATATTAGATTCCCGCTTGTGCGGGAATGAAGATCAAGGTGTTTGGTGTTGTTTAAAGGCGCTTGTTTCTGGCTGGTTTTATTTGTTATACCAGCTTACAGGAAAGCGAATCAAGGAAAAATAAAAATTGATTGAGGCTTATAAATCTAGAAAAACTAAAAAGTCTATCTCAAATTAAACGTCAACGGAATTTAACGCCTTCATTCTAAGCTAATACATTTCCATCGGAATAATGAGCAACTCCAACTTCGGTATTCAGTTTTAGATCCTTGCCAACGAGAAAATCAATTCCATAGAATCTTGATAAACGCCACTTTCTAGAACCCTTTCCTAAAAACGCAAAAAGCCCTTCCTCCTTTAATTAAAGGAATGGAAGAGCTTTTTGCGTTTTTATAAGTTCTTTTTACTTAATGCTTCTTTATATATTTATCTATTCCTTCAATTGCATCTTCTTCGTAGCTTTTGGCCTCAACAATGCTAATTACTTCAACTACTAATCCAGGAACGATTTCAGCTTTGAAACCCAAACCTATTGCAAATTGAGAAATTTTAGATAACTCTCCGGGGTCTTTTATACCATCAGCCATAACCATTCGGCCTAGGTTCCATAGTTGAACATAGCGTTCTTCTTTGCTCGAAGGAGGAGTGAATGGAAGTGAATCTACTTGTTCTATAATTTCTTGAACTGACTCTTCAGAGACTTCATATTTACGTGCTATTTTCAACAATAGTTTGTGTTCGGCGTCGTCCATAATACCATCTGCACAAGCAATCCGTACAAGGTTTCTGATGTGACTTTTTGCTTTTGCGTGATCTCCGCTATAAAGTGCATCTATAAAAGACATAATGATTTTCTTAAAAATTAAGTTGCAAATTTACTTTTTCCAGCTATTCAAATAATCATAAAATTTAAAAATGAAAATTATTCATCCATTTTTTTCTCAGACAAACTGATAATCTTATCTATCTCATTGGGATGTAACCAGTTGTATTCTGGATTCCTTTTAAACCAAGTTATTTGGCGTTTCGCATATCTCCTAGAATTCCGTTTGATTAGTTCAACTGCTTCACTAATATTAATTTTTCCGCTGAAATAGCTGAATAATTCAGAATATCCGACTGTATTTAATGCTACTAAATCTTTTTTTGGAAAAAGGCTGCGCGCTTCGCTTTCAAGGCCTAATTTCAGCATATGATGGACGCGCTGATTTATACGTTTATACAATTCTTTTCTTTCGCTGTTAAGCGCAATGTAAATTATATCGAAAGGCCGGACAGCTGTTTTTTGATTGCGTAATTCAGCCATTTTTTTACCTGAAGTTTGACACAGCTCTATAGCTCTAATCAAGCGGTGCGGATTCAGTTGATCGCATATTAAAAAATACTCAGGATCTAATTTTTTTAGTTTTTCTTGAAGATATAAAAGCCCATTTTCTTCAAATTCAATTTGTAATTCTGCTCTGATCTTGGGGGCTACTTTTGGCAAATCATCCAATCCTTTGCAAACAGCATCAATAAACAAACCTGATCCTCCAGTAAGAATTATCACTTTATGTTCTTGGTGTAATTCCTCTATTTTTTTTAGTGCAATCCGCTCGTACTCACCAGCTGAAATAGGACTGACAATACTATGTGAACCTATAAAATAGTGTTCAGCTTGAGAAAGCTCTTTTTCATTAGGTTTAGCGGTTCCAATCGACATCTCTCTGTAGAACTGTCTAGAATCGGCACTAACAATAGGAACGTTAAAGTGATTCGCAACCTGAATGGCAATTGCAGTTTTTCCTACAGCAGTAGGGCCTGCAATAACTATTAAATATCGTTTTGAAGCGGAAATTAGTTATTGATTAAATCATCAAAATTGAATGCCTCATCATCCTCCTCGTCGTCATCGCTTATATCCGATTCATCTTTTTGACCTGAAAAATCAACAGGTTTTTTTTCAGTTCTGCTAGGGACGTCACCATATGTTAAAGTAAGCTGCGGATATTCAGCGCCTTCTTCCGGATTCTTTATTTCTAAAACGTCCACATAGAAACACCACATGAGTAGAAAATCAAAAACATAAATGTATTTATGTCCAACAGTTTTGATTTGATCAGACAAAGTAATTTGATTCATTACCTCCAAACTTTTTGGACCAAATTCCTCTTGAATATCCATCAAAGGAATCTCATCGCCTTTTTCCCAATCTTCGTTACTGGCATAAAATGAGGCCATTTCATTAGCTTCCCATTCAAATGCATCGAGAATGGAGTAGTGTAGAGCCTCAAAGGTCTGAGAATCCTCGATTTCTATGTCTCGGAAAACATTTTTTTCTGTGTCTAGAAGAATACGAAATTTTATAACCATTGAACTTGTTTTAGCGAATTGCAAAGTTAAGAGATTAGTTAATTGAGAAATAAAAAAAGGCCGCTAATGCGGCCTTAATATTTTGCGGTTATGCGACAACAGCCGCTCCATTTTCAGGAGGCGTTTGGTTGTGAAACTCTTTCCGCTAAATCAACAAATGTAATTGTAAACTTTGTAGAAATGATAATTGATATTTCTAATTTAATTGTGCTCTATCTAATAGTGCTTTTGTGCTGGGTTCCTTACCTCTAAATCGCACATACAAATCCATTGGGTGCTCTGTGCCACCCTTTTCTAATATATTATATCTGAAGCTCTTAGCTGTTTCTTTATTGAATAATCCATCTTCTTTAAATTTTTCAAAAGCATCAGCATCCAATACTTCAGCCCATTTATAACTGTAGTATCCTGCGCTGTATCCACCGCTAAATATATGAGCAAAAGAAGTACTCATTGAAGTCCCGCTTACTGCAGGAAAAAGATCTGAAGCGCCTAATATTCGTTCTTCAATTTGGGAGAGATTCAGTTCATTTTCACTCCTAGAGTCGTGCCAAGCCATATCTAGTCTTGCAAAACTAAGTTGGCGAACGGTTTGATAGCCTTCTAAAAATGCTGCACTGTCTTTTATTGCTTGAATTAATTCCTTTGGAATTAATTCACCCGTTTTGTAATGGTACGCAAATAATTCTAAGCATTCTTTTTCATACAACCAGTTCTCAAATATTTGAGAAGGTAATTCTACAAAGTCCCAATAAACGCCAGTTCCACTCAAGCTTTCATATTGAGTATTTGCCAGCATTCCATGTAATGCGTGGCCAAATTCATGGAACAGTGTTCTCACTTCCTGAAAAGTAAGTAAGCTTGGCTCGGTCGGAGTTGGTTTTGAAAAGTTGCAAACGATAGAAATATGAGGTCTGTTATTTTCACCAGCTTCTACACTTTGTCCTTTGAAACTCGTCATCCAAGCACCATTTCGTTTTCCTGCACGTGGAAAGAAATCAGCGTAAAACACTGCAATAAACTCATCTTGTTCCCCATAAACTTCAAAAGTTTGAACCTCTTCGTGGTATTTTGGAATATTGGATACTTCCCTAAAGGTTAATCCGAAGAGTTTATTTGCTGTTTTGAAAACACCGTCTAATGCATTTTCTAGTTTGAAATACGGTTTAAGAACTTCGTCTTCTAGGTTGTATTTTGATTGTTTTAATTTTTCGCTCCAATAGGTAAAATCCCAGCGTTGTATTGGCAGTATAGCTCCGTTTTCAACTGCAAATAGTGATACTTCATTAACCTGTTCTTTTGCTTTACCTAATGATTTCTCTAATAAATCATTTAAAAATTCGTGAACCTTCGAAGGTGTGCTTGCCATTCTCTCTGCCAAAGTGAAGTCTGCATGTGATTTAAAACCTAATAATCGGGCTCTTTTTAGGCGAAATTTTGCTATCTCTTCAAGGATGAGTTTATTATTAAACTCATTATCCTGAGCAGCACGAAGTGCATATGCCATAAAAAGCTCTTCACGCAATTCAGAGTTTGAAGCATAAGTCATAAAAGGAATATAACTTGGATAGTCTAAATTCACTGCCCATTTACCTTTATGATCTTTGCTTTCAGCAAGTTGTTGAGCTTGATCGATAAGTGAATTGCTTAACCCATTCAAACTAGTTTTATCATCAAATACTTTTAAATAAGCATTTGAATCATTTAATAAATTTTGTCCAAAATCTACTTTTAATTGGGCTAGATTTTGATCAATTTCTTTAAGTTTTTCTTTATCAACACTGCTTAACAAAGCACCATTGCGTGCAAATCGATTGAAAGTTTTCTCCAGTAAGGTTTTTTGTTCTGTCGAAAGTGAAGTTACATCTGTAGCTTCTTTTGCTTTTTTAATCTGATCAAAAAGAATTTGATCAGTATTTACTTCAGAACTAAACGTACTTATTTTCCCACTAAAATCACCTGCAATTGCCTGTAATTCTTCATTCGTTTCCGCACTATTTAAATTAAAAAATGCTGCAGTTACGGTTCCTAATAATTTACCTGACTTTTCCATTGCTTCTATAACTGAAACAAAATCAGGTTGTTCGCATTTTTTTATTGTATCAATTTCTTTTTTAGCAATATTAATAGACTCTTCTAACGCAGGAAGAAAATGTTCATGCGATATTTTGTCAAAAGGTATACTATCATGTGGCGTTGAAAAAGCCTCGAAAAATGGATTGTCTGTGCTCATTCGGCAAATGTAGAGTCTCCTTCAAAACAATGTAAGAAGTCAAATAATATTATTAATTAACAATTGGTAAAATGGGCTTATTAACTTGGCGCTCAATAAGTTATTTTCGTGACTTATATGCGAAAGTATCTGATCATATTCTTAACGATTCTTGCTAGTATTTCTGCTACAAGCCAAGTATTAACGAATAGTGGTACCGATTTTTGGTTTGCATTTCCAGAGACATACGATAAAGCTAATGCAGTTTACTGGCTTAATATCACTTCAAATACCGCAGCTTCAGGGACCGTTAGTATTCCCGGAACCGCATTTTCTAGAAGTTTTTCTGTGACTAAAGGTCAAATTACACGAGTAAATATTACCTCGTCACTTGCTTATATAAATGGTTCGGATGTGCAATTAAATCGAGCAATTCATATTACCAGTAATAATGATGTTGTTGTGTTTGCTGTGACTTACCATGCTGCAAGGCATGAAGCAGCATTGGTTTTGCCCACACCCTCACTTGGAAAACGATATCGAGTAATGTCTCACAAATCTGAGATAAAAGGCGGTCAACTCTATGAATCAGAGTTTTCCATTGTTGCAGCAGGTGATACGGTTGTTGTTGAGATTACACCAAAAGGAAATATAGCGCCAGCAAGAAATGTGAATACTGCTTATACTGTTACAATTCCTCCTAATTATGTTTATCAGGCCCAAGCTCGAAATTCATGGGACGACTTAACAGGAACTTTACTGGAGTCAAAAAATGGAAAAAACTTTGCGGTTTATTCAGGAAATGTATGGTCCACAGTTGTGTGTTCTCCAAATTCTGATCCTCTGCTAGAAGGAATGTTCCCTGTTAACACTTGGGGAAAAGATTACTTTGCTATTCCAACTCCAACTATAAACAAAGATTATATCAGAATAATGGCGGATAAGGATTCCACAAAAATTTACAAAGACGGTGTTTTTCAACAAACAATAATGGCCGGAAGTTTCTGGGATGAAACTATAACAGCCGTGCACAATTACACCAGTAATAACCCTATAGCAGTAGCTCACTTTTTAGTGACTGGGAGTAATGGCGGATGTGTATCTACAACTGCTACGGATCCTTCAATGATAATGCTTAATGCTACAGAACAAATGTTCTTGGATTCAATAACATTCTTTGCAGTAGACACGAGTGCCATTGCAAAACATTTTGTACACGTAATTACCAAAACTGCCGACACCAGTGCTATGTATTTGGATAGTGTTCTTTTAACTAATTTCAACACATTTACACAAAACACCAATTATTCCTACAAAAGTGTTACCACTACACCTGGTTATCACAGGTTGGAAACAACGGGTTGTGGATTTATTGCATACAGCATGGGGATTGGAAATGCAGTTTCATATGGATATGCAACAGGGGTGTCTTTAGTCAATTTAGAAAATGCGATTACCTACGCTAATTTTGTTGATGGTTCTGATACAATTTGTAAAGGGGATACCGTAAAGTTTAAAAGTATTCTAAGGGGAAAACCATTGTCCTTTTATTGGGAAATGGGAGACGGCACAACCGATACGGTTAAAAATCCAGTTCACACCTACACCACAACAGGAGAATATCGCATTAAAGCCATTATCACTTATGAGTGTTTAACCGACACATTGCTGGATACACTTTATGTTCCACCAAGTCCAATTATAGAGTTAGGACCGGATACAACACTTTGCAATAAAGATACATTGAGCTTTATAGCAAATACGCGGTATTTTGAAACTTTGTGGAACAATGGTTCAAAGGATAGCTTGTTGAAAATTGTAAACTCAGGGACCTACTCGGTTCAAGTGTCAAATTTTTGCGGAGTGGATTACGACACTATCGTGGTGGATAGTTTGCTGCCGGATACGGTTTATCTTGGAATCGATACCATATTTTGCAGAGGCAATCCTTTTGAAATAGACATTACGGCTGTAAATAATTCTAAGTATTTATGGAATGACAGTTCAACAGCTCCAAAAAAACAAATATCCAAAGCGGGAACTTATTGGGCTCAGGTAGCTAATTTTTGTGGCGTTATGCGCGATACCATTGTCGTTAGATCAGATACATTTCCCGATATTGATTTAGGAATGGATACCACCTTGTGCGTAGGGCAAACCTTTCTAATGAATGCCTTTTTCTCAAGATCTCAGTACCGTTGGCAGGACGGTCGGCGAACTGCTTTTTATTATCCATCTGCTCCAGGAGGTAAGATTTGGGTTCAAGTTTGGAATTTATGTGGAGCTATGGTGGATTCGATAACTGTAAAATACGATTACCCTTTAAACATTGATTTAGGAAAAGATTCTATAATTTGTTTGGGAGATAAGCTGCCTTTAGACCCAATAACGAATGGGGCAGACTGCATTTGGCAGGACGGGACTACAGACACAACCTTTTCAATATCTGAAAGAGGTATTTACTGGTTAGAAGCAAGTAACGTTTGTGGGAGTTACAGTGATACGGTGAATTTTGTTGATGAGCAGACCCCTCAAATTAATTTGCCTGAAGATCAGTTGAAATGTAACGGAGATTCAGTGGTCCTGAATGCTTCTTATTCTAGAGGAAGCTATCAATGGAATACGGGCGCAACTGCAGGAACTATAATTGTGAATTCTCCTGGATATTATCAAGTTCAAACAACCAACTTGTGTGGTTTTGATAGAGATTCCTTGGTTGTGATTTACGATAAACCGCTGAATGTTGATTTGGGTCCAGATACCTTGTTGTGTGATCAGGGATCTTTTATAAAGTCTATTTTCTTTCCCAATAATCCCAGTTATGAATGGAATACAGGCCATAATTCCCCTTCCATAAATATTGGTAGAGGAGGGCAGTTTATAGTGAGTGTGACCAATCGTTGCGGTACCTACACAGATGTTATTCAAGTTGCAAAATATTATACCCCAAGACCCCAGTTAAATGCGGATACAATGTTGTGTTCAGGAGAGGTACTGCAAGTTGATATGGGACTTTCAGCTTTGCAAATGCAAGGAGTTTTTCCAACTTGGGAAAATGGCAGTCATGCAAGAGCGAGAGCGATAACAAGTACTGGGAAATATTGGGTTCATGCTCAAAACGTATGCGGAGAAGGCAGTGATTCGGCAAACTATGCATTCAATAGTTTACCCTACTTTGGCTTAAACGATACCCTATTTTGTTATGGCGAAGTTTTGCAATACGATTTTGGTGATTATCCTTATCGTTACTATTGGGATAAAGAGATTTATGAAGGTGATTATTTTGAAATAGATAAACCTGGCGACAAGTTATTGTGGATTATTGATAGTATTGGTTGTTTAGGAGTAGAGCGATTTAATGTTGTCTTATGCCCAAATCCATTGTATGCTCCCAATGCTTTTTCTCCCAATGTTGATGGAGTTAATGAAGTATTCCGAATCTATAGAATGGGAACATACGATTTTACCCTCACAATA